>Ga0068714_10000932_pt1 | contig 47585 bp, 39 predicted proteins | sample MTBNYHSulfiMetaG_FD_62988 | JGI IMG/M metagenome (GOLD analysis project Ga0068714, IMG submission 62988) | Enrichment culture microbial communities from rom New York Harbor, USA that are MTBE-degrading - MTBE-NYH (New York Harbor Sulfidogenic)... | ecosystem: Environmental > Aquatic > Marine >... | reverse complement strand
CCCGATGCTGACGCGCAATGCCGGAGGCAGATTTTGCCACATTTTTTGCTGGATGCCAATTCCCGTCCTGAGTGGGTAGATCGAGTTTCGGGAGAACATGTTCAAAGAAATCGGTTTCGGATGCAAATGCCCCAATCATTTTGCGGAACAAGCGACCACCTGGCGTGGATTGTGCAGGACGCGCCTTCGAGATGATCCTGAGTATCTGAACTTGATGAGATAAAGGAATTTGTCCACATAAGGATTTAGCGAGCGTCACTATGGTATCGCGAATTTCCGCTGATGCATCTCTAAATGGCTTGTTTGCTGCGTCCAATGCCTCAATTGCTTTGTGCAGGATTGCCCAACCATTGTGCGAGCCCGCGAGCGGCGTCTGGAGAGCATCCTCGATCAGCGATTCATTTACTAACGATATGCCGGGAAGAATCAGGTAGGAACCGCCATCAACTCTGGAGATACGATCGGGATCAAGAGCCTGTGACAGGCGCTTGATCTGAATAATGCGTGTACGACCGAGAATTTCGCCTATGACAGCTTTGATTTTCTGCCACACCTTGGGAGCGAAATCACTTGCCAGTCGATTGGAACCCACAGCCCCTGCCACGGCCAATGGTTTGATTTGCTCCTGCAGTGCTTCTGGTACCAGCAGTACGGCCTTGGGTGCAATCCCAACGTCAACTTCTGTTCCCGGGAGCCATTCAGACTCCTTCAGGAGATCCCTCAGCTCTTGGTTCCCCGGCAATGCAATGCGGCCCTCGTTGTCGGGGCGAAGTACTTGAAGGATCTGGTCGGTGAATCTCCAAGGTCGATTACTTTTCAGCATGGAATGGAGTGTGCCATCGTCGTCAAGTAGCGGCACACCGTTGTAAAGGTCTGCCACTTCTGGATCAGGGTCCAAGAGTCTGATCTCCGCATCCAGCTCGTTCGGGAGGGTCAGATTCTCTGTAATGCGATACGTATGGTCGTCGATTGCCTTGCGTATCCCATTATATCCTCGATGGAGAGGCATCGCACTCCAGTGCTTTCTTTCATGAGGGGTAATTCCGTATAGCTGTCGGAGCAAATGCAATGCTTCTGATTGTTCGATCTGCCTCCAATCGATTTGCTCCTGAAGACACTCTTCTAAGAGAAGATGAAGCCGTCCAGGACTAACCGGTCGGACCTGCAGTAGGTCAACGAGATCATTTGGGAGAGGACCTACGAGCGCTGGATCAATCACGCACCATGACCGGCCTAATAACCGAAGTAAAATATCTAGCGTTTTCCGGTGATGCTCTCCTTCTATTTCCTGGCTTTGTACGTAATAAAGATCATCTTCTTCACCAATCGTATTCCTCCCCGAAAGCAGTACACGCATGGCACAACGCACAGTCTGATCATCACCATTTACCGCCAGTCTTACCAGGAGAGCTATTCGAGCGGCTGTTTCTGACCGAATCACATCGGTATGAAGTACTGCAGTGGCCAGGGATTGAGGATCTGGTGCGGGCGTCTCTGTAAGTGAAGCCACCGGTAGATTCATGAGCCAGACATTTGCGCCGAGAGCTGCAGCAAGCTCATTGACAGCACATTTGAAGTCAGGGATAGCGCTTTGGTCTGCACGAAAGACACGAAATAATTCTGTCTGACGACGAAGTTCAGCAACTGACCAAGCATCGTCTTTGTCATCCGGGAGTTTGCGGGCTCTAAGTAACGGTAGCTGAATGAGGGGTTCGTCAACGGGATGACTACCTCGGGCTGCCAGCAGAGCTTCTGATAAATACAACCGAGATTGCATTACCTGCGATGAAGCGTCCTTTTCATCTTCAAGGCGGGTTCCCAATTCTAGTAGCGCACCGTCCAAGAGCTTTACATCTGGCCACAAGGTGCGGTTAGCAGTTACTCGGTGGCCTAGTGGAACGGGAGCAAGCCCCTCTCCGAACATACCAGCCGTGGAAAGCTCGACGATCGCGCGCTGTGCTTCAATCGGTGTATATACCCGCCACGAATCAGGTAACTCTTCGAAAAGATTCTGCCATTCCTCTCTTAACTCTTCTCTTACCTGTCGCTGTCCCTCGTCGGAAGCATCCCTGGTGGTCGGTGCAAGAGCACCTTCACCAATCCTTGTGAAAATCCAGCGAGCAACTGCACCTGGTCGATCATCACCAGCATCAGATATAGGATTAAGGAGATGACGCACCAAGCTTCTTACCCATTTAAGCACCTGCAATGAACGAAAAGAAGTGATTGAAACTGTGTCCAGTAAATGTTCGATCCAGGTGATTGGCCATATCTCAGGCTCACCACCAAGCTGCGGTGCATCCTTGTCAATGAAAATGATCTCATCAGGCGTCTGATCTTTCAGCTCCACGAATTGTTTTCGCACATCCCTAGGTGCTTGATCCCACTTGGGAACTGACAAAACGCAAATCTTGGTGTTCTTACAAGCTTCCCACTTCACCCCGCCTGTAGTGAGGATTGGAAGAAGCCACTTGGACTTCGTGATCACGGGAATGTGGGATTGCACAGTCTGAGACGTTAAGATGGAATCAAGCAAACTGCGGGCAACATCTTCTGGAACATCCTTGACGGCAGCCGCGAGCGCGTATGGGAGGAGCGGAAAGAGCATTTCATCCTGAACCGCTCGATTCCACTGAACACTCATTTTATTGTTACCTGATTCTTTAGTTTCTTCATATTCTGCAACGCCAGGGATTGAACGCCGATCTTGAGACGGCCAAAAGTAACCATGCAGGATGATGTTCCACGCTTCTCCGCTAGCGTTACCGATAGTCTCAACGAGATGACTTGAACTGGGATTCGGATCATCATTCAAGGGTAGGAAAACAGCCCAGCGAATGTTGGCACCTACTTTCGAAGTGTCAATGTCGGCGGGTCGGATAATCGTTATCGACGCATGAGAGAGTGCCTTGCGAGGAAATATGGTTAATCGTCCATTCTTGCTATGCTGATCCTTCGGCCATTCTTCTTTAGACTTGAGGTTGCTCAAAGCATCGTTACCGAGTGCATCCACGCCTACAATAATCCACCTGTAAGCATCATCGTCAATAGTCCCTGAGAATGGCCGGACCAGACTTTGGACGTCGTTTCTGTGGCGTCCCACCCAGCTACTTTCTACAAATTCTGGACGGGCTACTCCTGCACGCTTAACGCGCTTGTTCAAAGTCTCATTTGACGCTGCGCGGTATGCCTCGATTGAGTGAAGGTATCCGCACTGTCCCAGCAACAAGGCGAGAGACGTTGAACTTCCGAACCACTTTAATATGTTTTCAGAATCGGGACAGAAGTTACCCAATCCGTATAATTGGTCTTCCACACGGTTAAGATGCTCGGGACATCGTAGCGGGATATAAAGTAGAAGACCGTTATCGAACTGACCTAGCAACTCCATCGCTATGCTTACGAGACGATTCCGATCCTCTTCTTCCACCGAGTCCCAGTCCGGATGCAAGGGGTCCTTGTCGCCATACTGTTCATCTGTCCCGGCCCATGGATTCAGAACACCTGGACGAAGGACACCATTCTCTGCACCTACATATACGAAAGCCTCGCAAATATGGAAGACACTCTTGAGCCCGATGCCGAACCTACCGATTTTTGCCGCGTCATCCCCCTTTGAGCCACCTATAGCCTGATGTAAGGCGTCACGGTCACGGGAGGGAAATGGACCATCGTTCGCGACAAGCAACGCAGGTCCGCGCAGAAGTCCATTTCGAGCATCAGGCCATCCAGTCTCAAGCACAACGAAAATTAGTCGTCTCGCAGGGGCGTCGTCGGCGTTTTGCACGAGTTCGCGAATCAGAGTTCTCCCATCGCCTGAATCTTTGTAGACGTCAGCAAGAAGGCTCTGGATCGACTTGACCTCGTCGAGAGCGTTCCTATCGATACGCGAATTCGGACGAGGATCAATGGCGCGATTATTTCTCATCGCGTCTATTTCTTTCATGATCTACATCTCGAGCTATATGTTGTTGACGTCGCTTAGCCCACGATACTTAAGTTTGTAGGATGGCACGAACCTTATTCGATATCTCTTTCTAATCACATATTATCCATTCCTGAAATCTCTTATGAAGTCACTTCTGTCATTTAGTCTCACCATTACAGGATTCTCACAGCTTGAGGCTTTCCCAAAAACAATAGCGTGTCTTTCTTGAAGGGTAGATAGTTTATCCGAATACTCCGATCCTATATAATTGGCAAGAAAGCCCTTACCTGTTTCATCAAAAGTTCTCATCGCGAATATTGTATTACACTGATTTAATATCGTCTTTGATACATTTGCTGTCCTTTGTGTAATTAGCAAACAACCAAGGCCAAATTTGCGTCCTTGTAAGATCGCACGAGCAGTACCCGAAGCAGATCTTTTATCACCTTCTATGGTGACAAAATTCCACTCAGGTATTAGAGAATGTGCCTCCTCAAAGACCAGGCACACCTTTGCTGTATCAGACATTTCTGGCTTCAAGATGGATAGACATGCTTCGGTGATTATACAAGTGATCTCTACAGGGCTGACTTGCCAAAGCGCTGCAGAACGTTTCCAGTGTCCATTTTCAGTGTATGATTTTGGTTCTTGTTCCTGTTTTGTGGCAATTAATTCTGCTGGATTATATATTTTTAGATATTCTGGAGGTTCACTATTTAGAAACTCTGTCAGGTCATTCAATATCGCATCTCGTAGGTATTGAATACTTCCTCCACTTTCAGGATCATCTACAAATTTATCTTTGTCTTTCTGACCGGCTTCCTGAATAACCCTAATCTTTTCTGTTTCCGATTCTGGGTGGTAGAATGTTTTTAATTCTTTCGCATATTGATTTGTCAGATCAATACACACTACTTTTATTCCTTCTTTTATCATCCTTTCGACTAATTCTATTGAAAGCATAGATTTACCAACGCCTAGAATGCCCAATATTGCTGTATTATGGGTCACTAAATCGCTGATATTTTTAAGCTCTACTACATAGTTCGTTGAAGGGAAATGACCAATTGCATTTTTAATACCTTGCCATTCCTCAGTCCCTTGAAGATAAACTGGCGTGTTTAGGTTGGGCATCCAATTGCAAGGCTGGAACTTTCGCTTGGCCTCATCCCAAATTCCTACTTGTGAAGCTTCTCCGCGTGCATATCCATGTGTGTTTTTCGCCTGAATGATTTCTTCCTTTGTCCATCCATCAAGTATTTGGAATAGAACCTGCTGATTTCTCACCTTTGTTTTGACTAATCGTCCCTGTTCACTCTCCCGTTCTTCAGTTATCTCAAAAAACAGTCGCTCGATTCTTGTGTCAGTATCAACGATGCCAACAAATGACGAGTACTGATCCATCAGTTCAACATTCGCCTTAATGGCATTTATCAACTCCCCATCCGGAATGATCACTGAATTAGCAGGAATTTTATTGCGATGCTGATAATTAGTAGTAATATCCTTTGGAACATCTATTTCTATCGCACGAATCAAGAAACCATCTTTATCAAAATAAGAACCAATGGATAATGCGATCCTTACATGATTATTATGGTCATTTATCAATAAGCAGGTTCCGTTCTCAATATCCATATCAGTTGTACTATTGATTAATATCAACCCTGGTGTTTTATGAGCTACAACACTACCAATAATTCTGAAGGATGGTTTGGGAATCCATAGTTCATATATATTAGAAAAGAAATGCCCGATATTTTCAAGCGGTCTATGAGCTATGACAATAATACCCGCAAGCGCAATAAGTAAAATTTCTTTAGGATTGGCGCGATGATATTCCCAAAGTGAATATGCAATTACTAGTGAATATACAAACCGTGGACTACCAAAATAATCTGATATTAATCGGCTTATCTCAGAGATGTTATGTGTCCAGCGGTGTCTTGAGTCTTTCCAAATTATACTGATGCAACAGATGATTAGAATTACCAAGAAGTATCTGATGATGATGAGACGCGGTAGGGTGTCAATTATCGCGGAACTAGATGGTGGGAAAACGAATACTGCAATTAGTGCAGTTAGGAGAAAAGATATTGCGTTAGCAGGACTAGTAAAAAATGGGGTTACTAATAAACTACCGAATATCAGAGCTGCAGCACCAGAATAGAACCAAAGCCCCTTTGCATCTGTTAACGGAAGCAATTGATTAAATGCAAGCTTATTGATATAGAAGAATAGGCAAAGATAGATTAATAGATATAGCAAACGGAACTGTTGGGAAGGATTTGATCTATGCGAATTCATTTTGCCCCACGGTATTGCTGTTTGTCTCCGAGAAAACCAAGAATCTCGTCACCAAATAGCTCTCTAAATAGTTCCTCAATTTCTTTCTTCATACTATCCGGATCGTTCCAGTCATTCACGAGCTTTCCAAATTTCCAACGTGATTTGATCCCATGCATCCAGGCTAGTTCAAGTATGATTGAATCAATATTCTCGAGTGCTTTTGTCATTATTGTTTTCTCTACCTGCGTATAGGCATTGATAGATTCCTCGCTTTCGTCGACGAAAGTGCGGAACTGTTTCAAGAATTTGTCTATTGAGTCTTTATTACGTAATCTGAAGGCTAAGTGAGGTTGACGGTCAGCAAGAGCAGCTATGACATCTTCAAATCGCTGATGAATCTCATCGCTTTTCGGAAGCATACTCTCAAGCACTGTCTTGAGCGTTAGTTTGTCAGTATCACTTATGGGAAACATAGATCCCAGCTGTTCGAAAACCCCAGTTAATGCGTAAAGACTATGGCGTATATCAGCTAAATAATAAAGCACTCTTCCTATGGCTGCACGATCCGCTTGCTTGAACCGGATGAGTGCTGAAAGCTCATTTAATCCCCAGCCAACAATGACTGCGGCTACTGCAATTAACGCTGTTTCAAACTTCTCCATCTGCGGCTCTTGTTATGACTCAATCCCTATCACAGCAAGTGGCGTGGCTGAATAGGACATCTCTTCATTAATTATCCCCGAAAAGCTCAATTCCCTGTGAAGCAGTTCCTGGATGCGAGTTTTATTGTCGGCAGCTAAGGATTTCCATTCTTCAAGCTGCTTTGATTTTGGTTCTTCTATACTAAGTAGTTTCTCATCTATCCGCTCAAGCCAGGGTGCCCGTTCACCTTCTTCGCTAATACCGATACGAACGATATGGTGACTGGCTTGGCCATCCTTACCTTGAGTATTGATCTTCCAGAGTGTCAGCAATCCACTACCCGCAATATCCTGCAATTTACCAGTAAGAGCACGTGGGCCTGATTGTTCTGATGTATGTAATTTCAAGAGTTGATTGACGATTGGGTGCTCAAGACCTAAAAGTTGAAGATTTTCATCTTGCAATGCGCGATCACGATCCGTTGTGAACATTGCCTTCTGATCACCCGGTATTTCAATTGTCCAAGTGTTTTCATTTTTGTTAATGAAATTCCAGTCTGAAAGTCTTGCCGATCTCGATACAAACTTGACCAGCCTCTGCATTCCACGGCCTTTATCATCGTATTTCTTATAATCGCCCAGATTGAACTTATCAAGCTCCTGGAACAGTTCGAAGACAACCTCACGTGCCTGATTCGCATTAGACATCGCGACTTCCAACTCTTCGCGAGTTCTTTTCAGAGTTGGATCACTTATTGCGTCCTGATAAAGCCGGTCATAACTGAGTGCGCTACTTAACTGCCCCAATACCTGAATTCTAAGATCTTCTGCAACTTGACCTTGTTCATCCAGTTTTCCCAATGCACGCGCAATGTCCTCGAGCTTGCTTTCCAAAAGCAGAAAGATCTGACCTTCAATTGTGTCGGTCGCCACCAGGTTATATACCTGTGCTGTGGATTCTTGTCCGTAGCGGTGAATACGACCAATCCGCTGTTCAAGGTCCATCGGATTCCAAGGGAGATCATAGTTGAACAGGATTCGTGCGAATTGAAGGTTTATCCCCTCACGACCGGCGGCAGTACATACCAGGACCTTTGGACCATCCTTTCGCTTGAATCTTTTCTGAGCTGCTGTTTTTGCACCGTGATCGCCCCCCTTGAGCACATCGACACCTGCTTCAGGAAATACTTCATCTAACTGCCTTTTAATCCCTTCAACTGTTCCGAGATAAGTAGCAAAAATGACAACCTTTTCTTGTGGGTTTTGCTGCCAGATTTGTTTCAGGGCGTTTGACAGCATCGCCGTTTTTGATTCTACACCCTCTGGAAATTGGTCAAGTAGATCAAGGATTCGCTGACGCTCCTCCGGCAAGCCTACACCCACAATCATTGCAGCGGATTCTTCACCGATCCCTGCCTGATATTCCGAATCAGAATAGCTTTCTGCAGTAGAGGCAAATGACATCGCCTCGCCACGTTTCTTGAGTAACAGATATTTTGTATCAGCAAGAATCTGGTCCGTCTGTGCATTTCCTACTGCATCGTAAGGGAGTTCATGTATCTCGTGAATGATCTGTCGTGCTTCCTCGAGGACTCGGTTACGCCCATCGACATCAAGAAGCTCGTCTCTTTCAATCCCCTCCTGGATGGTCAGCATTAACAATCGACGTCTGAGGGTTGATCGAATTGCAGCAAAGCTGCTGGCAGCGATCTTCTGGAACACGGTCATGACAAAACCGAGCGCACGGCCTTTATTGCCCTGCTTAGCCGCCTGATTATAACCATCTCTCAAATAATCCAAAAGGGAATCGTAGAATATCCTTTCCTTTTCTGATAGCTCGAATCCCTCCGTTTGCACCATCCGCCGAACAAAAAGAGTGCTGCCATCCTGGGCGCATGCATCGGCTTTGGTTCGACGAATCACGACAGCGTTGAGACGGTGTCTGTTGCTGACCATGTCTTCGTCTGTCTCGAATAGTTCAGGACTCAGCAAGCGAATCAGCATCCAGAATCTGAAATGGTCGCCCTGGTGGGGAGTGGCAGACAGAAGTAAAAGATCCCGGCAATGATCCCGGATCGCTTCCGCCAGTTTGAAGTTTTCAGTCTTCTTGACCTTTTGACCGGTTCGGTAGACGCTCAAATGGTGGGCTTCATCAAAGACGACCAGATCCCAGGGAGGTGCTGCAAGTAACTTCTTGACTCTGGTTGGACGTTTAAGAGTGTCGACAGAAACAATCAATCGATTGTGCTTGGCAAAAGCATTGGTCCTTCTATCGGTAACATCTCCTTCGCTGCCGAAAACCTCAAAGTCGAGGTTGAAGACCTCGTTGAGTTCACGTCGCCAGTTTTCGACAAGCCCGGCAGGGACGATCATGATTGCCCGGCTCATTTCGCCCCGCGATGCCAGTTCTCGGAGGATAAGAGCAGCTTCGATGGTTTTTCCCAACCCAACTTCGTCAGCGATTAAAAATCGTTTCGGACGAGCATTGGCCACACGATGAACAAGCACGACCTGATGCGGAAGCAGGTCAACTTTCGCAGAGGTTAGTGTCGCTGCGCTTTCGATAAGTGGAAGTTCTTCTGCCTCAACAGCCAACCATAGCCTTTCAAGCCCTTCTGCCGTTGCAGGAACCATACTCTGAACAATTTGATCGTACCGATCTAACGCAAGGCTCAGAGATTCCGCAGAAACTTGTCTCTCACCGTGTGCCCGAAAGAAGACAGTAATGTATCCCGACGGCTCACGACCGACGACAACTCCCTGGCCTAACTCAGGATGGCTGACCTTCTGGCCGGGATGTATCTCAGGATATGCGTGCGACATAGTAGCCAATCAGTACCTCATCTCCAGTCTGGTCGCCATCACGAACAACACGTTTCATATTTACCGTCGCACTTCCGTCCCATAGACCTTCCGACAGTCTGATTGTTTTCCGGTCACGACGACGATACAGCACCTCTTCCTCGAGGGTGGTTTCCTCAAAAGTTTTCGGATGAGCAGTGAAACCAAATACGACACCACAACTTGTCCAGGTATTCTGGATCGAAATCAGAAGAGGTCGTATCCGATGGGTCAAGAATTCTTCAGCATCCATTAAGTCCATCGTTTCGATCACAGTCTCAAGACCTGAAATCAGGATGGTGCTTCCAGGTACAGGTTGCGAAGCAGGAAGCCCGTTCGACCAGGCCAAAGCTTCACGCAATGAAATAAGAGCACCATCAGAGATGAATGGACCAAGGCTTTTCTGATCGAATACGATACAGAAGCCTTTTCGCTGCCAGACTTCGTTTGAGATGGTGTCCATTATTCATTCTCCTCAAGCAGGTCAAACAGGGTAGGCTGAACGACTTTCGGAATGTCTTTCCTGGTTCGCCAGTGCTCGACCAATTGAACAGCCGTTCTGGCAGCAAGCCGGTTTACAGAGTCTTTATCCACCTCGGCATACCATTTCAGGATTTCATCAACAGATTTTTTAATGCGGAGATTGGGGTTGTTCAACTCAGCATCGATCTTCAACCCAGAGTTGGGAAGGGCTGCTCCAATCAGGAAATGAGCTTGATCCAGGTCGGTCTTTATTACTTTTCGGTTACGTCCTCGTTCTGTGAAATAGGCTAAACGATCATTGATGGGTACAACATGAACAATTTTCCCAACGACGCGTATCCAACCCCGCGCCTCTAAATCGCCTTGTGAGATACCTGTACTACGAAGAGTCTTATGCAGCTCATCCCGGGGCATTTCTTCCCGGCTCTTGAAAAGACGAAGGTAGAGCCTGCTTGCTGGTTCGGCACTCTCTGGCGGTCTCATTCCGCCAGTGAGCGAGGTGTCGTCAAGCAAGTCATCGAGGAGTTGATTGATGCCCAACAACGCATCTCTGACATCAACTACTTGATCGACACCGATATACACCTGACCGTAATGACGTGAATAGAACTCAAGCGATTTCCCTCTCAGGATCACCCGCAGATCCGATTCTGGCAGGCTTTTACCATGCGTATTTTCGAGCAGGTCTTTTAAGCGAAGCGATTCTTCTTTGACCCAACGACGCATTCGTGCCCAACTTACAGGTTCTGGGTCGACTAACCGTTTACGGCACACGTGGATGATGTCATATTCTATTTTCTGACTTCCATATGAAGCTTTCTCACCTTTGGTTTCATCACTGCGAATCGGGTAGGTGGATGTCAGGAGGAAGCCAGCGTCAAATAAGGCTCTGAGGACGTCAACCCAGGCTTCATCCTCGTTGTGGTGAAATGTGAATGCCATCAATCCACCCTCCTTGAGACGACGACCTGCTTCAGCATAGCAGGCGGATAGTAATTGAAATGAGGCGTCTGAAGGTGGATCTGGACGGTAAAGGGGATTAACGTCTAATTCAATTAGTTCGTTGTTCTCTGCAAGCTCTCGGATCTTGTCTAGGTTGGTCGCATTAATGAAAGGATCCTTCTCCCATGTTTCGCGATCATCAGGATATTCAGCCGGATTTCTCTGTGCCTCCATTGAATGTGGTGTCCTTTCCGGTTCGAAGTGTTTCCGTTCCGGCAATCCGAAATACCATTTTAGTAGCGCCAAGCGTATCCAAGTGTAAAAGAAGTCAGAAAGGTCTGCGTAGTAAAGGCGGTTGTTAAAGGGCGGATCTGTGACGACAAGATCAAATTCGATTGTATCAATAATTGATAGGTCTGTGGAGGAGCCACAATAGACTTCAGCCCCCGAATGTAGCGGGTCCTGTGGTTTTACCTTCTCGGATTTTTTCTTGATTCCGTCTTCCGACACAACCACAAGTTCCCATGGCTCGCTGGCCCATTGCAATGCTACAATGACTTTATCGGATGAAGACTGCCAGTTCCCTCTTCCGAGAACATGAAACACGCAGTTTTCAATTGTCTGTAGGTTCGGGTTGTAATTCGCTTTTGAAAACATTGGCTCAGGGGTGTCGCGTTGAGGATTCCAAATCGCGAACATATTCTGGTTCCGCAGATACTGCTGTTGCGCACCTAGAGCTTGCTCACAAACATCCAGCGGCCACTCGGTGTTCGGCGCTTCGGTGATAGCGCGCATGAGTTGCGTATGCACGAGAAGCTGACGAGGATTGAACATCTTCCACCAGTGTGTATAGCCGTGGAGATGAATAGGGTGTTCCACATGAGTCGACATCGAAAATGGAATTTCTTGACGAGGCCAGTATTCCTTCAGATCGGTTTCTTTCCGGTCAGCCCATTCCCACTCAGCCAAGATCAGCCGTTTCACATCGCCAGACTCAAGCGGTTTGAAGTAGCGGCCGTTGTAGTTGTACCCTTCGGCGTCACACTGCGGGCAGTGACACTGCAGGGCATAAGCTGTAACGGGTGCGGTGTGTTTCGTGGGCTTGACAGATTCGAGGATGTCTTGTTTCTTGCCACATTTCTGGCAGGTGAACTGGGATTGCTGTGGCACTGTCCCCGTCCGTGTCTGAATTTGTGTTCCGTCGGCGAGCACGATCTCTCCAGGCAATCCGAATTTCTTTCGGTCCGCCGCGGATTCGGCTTCTTCTTCCTCTGAAGCGTCCTCATTTTCACCGGCATCTTCTTCGTCCTCTTCGGTGATATTTTCATCCGCCAGACGAATGCGACCGCGAATCTCGACGAAGCGCAAGCCTTCAAGCCGCCCCTCGAACCACCGGGCGGTCATCTCTGGATCAGCTCCCGCGAATCCCCCCAATTCAGTGCCGTCGTCGAGACCGGACAAGCCCACCAGCCACTTGGGATGTATTAGGAGATACATGTAGACATGGCGGCTCTCGATGCCGAGATCCTTCTTCTTTACGTTCCCCACTTTGAAATCATAGACCGCCAGATTCCCTATTTGCAACCTTCTGCCCCGGTGACCTTCAAGAACATTCTTAACCTTACCCCCGGCGAATGAACCGCATTTCGGGCAACACAAACCGGCCTCAGTGTCCATCATCTCCAAGGCTTGATTGATTCGTTCCTGCTTTTCCTCCTTCTTTCCTTTGCTGTAGTCCTTTAGGAGTTGTGCGAATTCTTGGCTTGTTTCCGTGAAACCCGGCTCATTGTCGAGTACGACGCGCTCGACTCCCGGAGCCATGCGTGTTTCGCCCAGCTCGATATTGAACTCATGGCCGCAAGAGGGGCAGGTCGAGGGGATAAAGTAAGCGGTCAGCTTCTTCTCGGCGATGACTGGGGAACGGAATATCGGCGTGCGATGATTGCAGCCTCTCGCATTGCAAGGTCCATGCTTGGCCCAGAAGGTGTAGATGATCTCCGGCCCTTCCCACCGGTACCGTCCGCGCTGGTCCGGGGGAATCTCAGCGGGATCAATGTTCACGACCTTGTCGGTCTCCCGATCCACCCAGCGGCCTATGTGCCCCCGCGGACAGGTCGTTGTGTAGAAAGGCTGAACGAGGGGTTTGACCTTGGTTTCAATATCCTCGAAGAGCGCTTTCACTTGCACTGGATCGCTGCAGGCAAGCTCATTCTTTGTCACGAACCAGGCCACGGGATTGAGATCAACACCCGTCATCTGGAAACCGAGCCGCGCGCCTTCGACCAGAGTGGTCCCGCCTCCCATAAATATATCGAGTACCCGGAGCTTGCGGAATGTGCCAGCATTCTGGTGGTTGCAGTAGTAATGGTCCCAGACTCGTTTGGCTGCCTGGGATGGATCGCCGGGCGCTTCCGTCGACGCTGCGATCAACAAGCTCCGAAAGACGCTTGACCGACGACGAGCCCACCACTTGGACATTTGATAGATGGGTTTGCCCGCATTGCCTTCGAGATTGGAGAGTGCGTTGATGGGCGCGATTGGAAAGTCAACTTCCAGGCAGACAGGAGGTCTGTTCGGATCGCTGAAATCGGCTACCGGAAGACGAATAGCCTTGCCGAGGTTGGGTGGCTCGTGAACGTTCGCCTTCTTGCGAGCCTTCTTTCCGGACGGCTTCTCGTCAGCCAGCGTTGGTTCCACTCCAAACAGATCGTTCTCACCGTTACTCATTTATACTCCGTGATCACAGCGGTGGAAATTCAATGAAAGGTACAGCTACCTCCAGGAGGCTCATTCCACCGTGGCAGACATGCGGGAATCCTCCCTGGACTTTCCATTTCCATTGTCCCATCACAACATGCTGTTTGTTATTTGTCATCACGATTGGAGGCATAAATCGCTTATTCCAAGGTTCTGCTGCCGCTTTATTGCGTGATGCGCCAAAGGTTTTCCGAAGTATCTCTATAGCTTCTGTGTCTTCGACTTCTGATGAAAAGCGTTTGCTGACTGCGTAACCATGATCGGAGGTGACAACCAAGGTTCTACCCTGACGCAGTTTGTTGATAAATTGCCAAAATCCGTCATCTTGCAGAACGCTCAATGAGATACTTGCGATCTGGTCGGGCAGCTTGTTCTGTTGATGGATCAGATCATCAAGCCAGGAATGCCAGATGACAAGGTTCGAGCTTGGCGGGACAGTACAATCCGCGAACGGCATACTGATTATATCGGTGTAGCAATTCCCACCGAATAGTTTGAATGTACCTGGTTTGCCATTATTCGCAAGCGCACTTCGTGAGGGCAAGCCGAGGGCTTTCGCGAAATGATCCGTTGTTGATGGACACTCAGAACCAGTCACTTCGATCTGCGAGACAGGGATACTGCGGGATTCGGCTGCCCCAAGGATAATCGGAAGTTCACGAAGTGACAGCGCATCGAGAATTAATACAGCCTTGCCAGATCCAGAATCGGTCCACTCTTTAAGCCTCGCAGAGGTCTTCTCTGCATAATCCGGATAGGATAACCAGATTTCCCATGCTGCTTCTGCCAGAAGCCTGTCTGGGATTACAGTAGCATCATGAAGCGCAACTGGTGAAGTACTCTCTCGGGCAAGTTCCAGTAGCAAAGAAAAGATCGAATCCCATGCATCCGAAGTCGAAGCTGAATCGAGAATCAGATCATTCCAATTGGTGTTCATTCGTCGTCTCCCTCTTTATAGGTGATTTCCAAAGAGGCGCTGAATGCTGAAGGGATTCGTTGCAGGATCTGCTTTATCTGTTGTGCTGTCAGCCCCGAAAACTCAACTCGCGCGGAGTCTATCGTTTGGCTTGAAGACACTCCCCAGGATTCGAAATATCCTGACAGGTTGATGCCATTTGCAGGTGCATCCGATTTCTGAATCTTGAGAGTCTGACCTGGGAGCGGTAGTGGTAGCCCACCTGGTCCTGGTGGAGTGCCAGGCGTTGGGGTGCCACCTGTTTGACCACCTCCCGGGATTGTTGGAGGTTGCGGAGCGCCAGGCGTGCCCGTTGGCCCGGCAGGTGGAATTGGCCCTCCAGCAGGAACCTGAGGGCCAGTCACAGTACCACCGCCAACCGCTCCGGGTAATCCAAGCTGAATCTGGCGCATTTCCTGCCCAGTTCTGAATGCCTTGGACCGGATATACCGTAGGGCATCTTCATCTGTAGCGTCTTCGGCACGCCGCCCAATCCAGGTTCCGTTCACATTCAGAAATAAATCTCCACTTGAGGCAAGGCGGAGAACAAACTCAAAAATCTTGGTTTCTCCCAGGAATGGAATAGCCTCCCCAACGGTGGGTGGTGGCGGTTCAGTCAGGTCGTCCATCAACGATCCGACAAAATCCGAGTCCTTCGCCCGCTTCAGGACGAATTGCTTGAAGTCATTTGTATCGAAGAGATCCTTGAGGATTTTCGTCTCAACCGCTGCTGGTATATCGCTTCCTTGCTCTGGAATCTTCTCGATTTCGAATGTGCAGTTTTGCGGTTGCTGATAATCCCATTTCCGAAGGATCGCGAACCTGTTGAAACGTAACTTCAGTGAGTTTCTCAGCGGGCGGTCAAAATCCTGAAGCAAAGCTCTATAGGTCGTGTCAGAACCCCATCCTTCACGAGAACAGAGAAAACTGCAGCGGGCGGTATAGGTGAGTTCATCATCGCTGAAAAGACCTTTTTGGTCAGGATTGTGAAGAAGGAATCGAACAGTATTACGGCGCTTCTGAACGTGTTTGGCCAACCAAGTTCCCAATATCGAATTTATTCCTGTAGCCCCCCCATTTATCTGGTCTGGTATTACCAGGAGCACTGGTCGATCCCATTTTGAGGGTTTATCCGCATCATCTACATCGGTCCAGGGATCATCTTTCCAATTAGGACCAAGTACGATTACTCGTGATGAGGGTTGAGTCGTTTCTGGGACAAAAATGTGCCTTAGCGTGTTTCGAATATGCGAAACATCTTTTCCGGGATACACTGTCTGCCCTGCGGTGGGGACCGCTCCAATTTGCCAAAGCTTATTATTCTTTGCACATGCACGAACTTTTGATCTTGGGTTTTCATTGATTCCAAACCAGAGCGGACCACCAGGAACCTCGTCACCGTGTATGTTCACGCTATTTTCGATTAGGAGGGCTATTTCTGCTTGGAAAGCATTGTCGTCAATGGCTGAAGCCCGTGTTATATCCAAGTGGATCGCTGCAGGTGTTCCACCGGCATTTTTTGCAGGTGACATGGACCGCATCCATATCGTACTCACCATCTCGCGAGCATTTGGGACATTGACCCCAGTGTCCCTGACTGCCTCAAGGTTTCGTTGTGCTATTTGTCGAAGTTTCTCTTGCCCAGCCTGGACAGCAATCGAATCAACCAGAGTCTGTACTTCCTCCGATTGTCCATCAACAAAGAAATCTGCAGGTGTGATCATCGGGACCAATTCACCTCGAGTGCGATAGACCTGCGCAAGAATCCGGATCAGGTCACGCGTTTCCTGTGCTGCAGAAGAGAGTAAAATGTGGTCCTCGAGGAGATCCAGAAGCTCTGGACTATACGGCCAGCATGCATACACCTCCTGTTGAATTCTGTCACGCTCAGCTTCTGACTTGTTGGGGTGAAGCAGACGAAAACGTTCGCTGGCGTATATCTTTGAAGCGTCTTCAATATCCGAATCTTGAATGTTTCTTCGGTTTTCAAAGAGGCGATGCAGAAGGAGTTTCTGTCTGTCCTGTTTTGCAGTAGGGCCACGAAAATCAATTATCGTCGGTCCTTGTCGATGCACTTGTTGAAATGCGTCGTTTTGATTGTTGAGAACTGAGATGACCAGGATCAATCTTTCAGGATGATCATTCGATATCTCAGATAAATTCTGTAGGAAATTGAATGCATATTTTTTGAGGAGTAAACCCGTTTTCGGGTCTTTTTCAGGTAGCCCTGTGTACCATGTCTGAAATTCATCCAGGATGAGACAGGTGGGTTGTTCCTCGAACATCTTTTCCAAGAGTGTTCTTGGAGGGAAAGGCTGGCTCATACTTTCGAACTGGCCACGGTAATACTGTCCTTTTGGGTGACGGTCAAAAAGCAGATCCCACAAAAGGGGATACTCATGATTATGAACCGGTTCTGAGATTGGGAAATAGCCCTTAATTAGCTGAAGTTCCTTCAAATCGTCACGATCGAGTCGTGTACCCCAATCTTTGAGCCAGGCTTCCACTACTTCAGGTGATTCAATTCCATGGTGCATTACTGCCATGATGTGAGATTTACCACGGCCTCGATCTCCCATCAACACAATGGGGCTATGAATGTTCTTAGCATTGATTGCTCTCAAAGCTGTCAAGACATCTGCGGTCGGGTAGGTGATTGACAGAATATGATCTGGAGATTTTTGGGCTGCGCCCTGGTTATCATTCGTTCGAAGTGTTATTGCGGTTCCCGGCATGTGAGTACCGAGGAACTCATTTCTAAGTTTTAGCCCAAGCATTGTCTACTCTCCTGCTTAATACAATATGACCTGGTTTCGTTTGCGCGAACTCCTACGAAGCATTCTCACTGCTTTTAGGGCTACCAGCTTTTACCCAGTTATCGACTTCTTTCTTTTTAAACTTCCAAAGACGTCCCACTCTATGAGCAGGCAGATCCCGTTTTGTGATCCAGCGATACACCGTATCCCTTTTAATACCAAGGTATTCTGCGATTTCATCGACAGAAAGAAAATGCTGGTCTATTGGGATTTTCATCAGATGATACCTCCCGCGATTTGGTCCAATAAGCCATGCCCAGAGATCGAGAGACATCCTCGACTGCTGGGCAAAATGGCCATCAAGAGGATAGTGAATTCCGGCTAAGGATACAAGCCGCAGATGGACTTTATACGTATTAAACCGGATGAAGTTGGATAGGATCGACTCGGAGAATAATCACTGCTTGACGCATACTAAGTGCAGCTATTACAAGGATAATGCCGGTCCTGGATCAACTTTCCTCCCAGGCGACACATCCCTGTGCCCGACTACATCCGCGATGGAATATCGTTGTTGGAGATCCGAGAGGAGGAGCCTAAGAGAGACGATTTGGGAAACGGGGTACGGTTCCCACCAAGCATCCTCGAGGAATACCGGTTCGAGTCCGTGGTACGGATTCGTGTAATCATTCGGCCATGTGAAAAAGGCATCACCTCGCTTCACCAGCTTTCCCCAGTTGACCAGCTCGACGCCGATCGAGAACCGGTTCACATCCGTCTGTCCATTCCACTCGGATTTGCCGGCATGGTATGCTTTCTTCTCCTCAGAGACCATACGGACGATCGTTCCATCCCTGCCAATCACGTAGTGTGCTGAGACCTTGGCTTCAGGATTCTGGAACCAGCGAACAGTCGCATCCAGAGACCCACTGGCAGTGTAATGCAAGACGATCAGCGAAATCTCCATCCCATCCGGTCGGTCGCCGTAGTTGTTCGGGTGAGCAGGCTTGTCCAGGACGACAAGAGGTTCCCGCTCGACTTCTTCTTCGCCTTCGACTTTGGATTCAGGATCGGAATCTGCCCCAGAATTTGCTGTATCAGCCTTCATCAAATCAGTCGGTTTCCTAACCTCCCCAGACTGAAAACGGGTGCCGATCCATGCCAGCACCCGCTTCAGAAGGGAGAGGATCATCTGTGTGTTCATGATCTTCTCCTGATTGTTCAGACAACCGCCGGTTTGGCTTCCTTCCAAATGGTCAAGTTCAGTGCCGAAACTGCCTGGCTGATCAGGAAGTCGACCACGTTGCGGATCACCGGGCCGTCCCACGGCTCGAGGAAGAACGGCAGCGGGATCAGGTCGTCGACACGGTCCAGAAGGTCGTACTTCTCGTCGAACCAGTTGAACGCATCGCGCACCAATTCATGCTTGTCGGCGCCACTCTGTGGTGCGGTGATGATCGCTTCGGCCAGACGCACCAGCGTGGCGATCAGGTTGAAGATTTCCTTGACCTCGAACTTGCCGGAGAACAGCTCTTCCCAGTCCTTCCCGAGCTGCTGGGCTTCCTCGATCAGTTTCTCGAGGTAGGGATTGTTGTCACTCATGGGTCTTTCCTCTCTTCGTATGGGTGGTTGGTGTATGAAATGGCTGGCCAGCCGTTGTTTCTGACGTGTCTATCCATGGAACAGCATCTTTACCACCAGGGCGATCAACCCTCCGTAGACCGGTGTGAACAACACCCAAAGCAGCTTCGTGACTGACTTGCGGAAGGACGTGTTGCGGTCCACTCGCACAGCCAGACCCTCTTTGCCATTCCCGGTTATCGATTCACGCAGCACACCGAGCGCCATGTAGAATTCTTTCCGATCCGACTTGGCTTCAGACTGCATCGAGCGGATGTCGGTGCGCAGCTCCTTGATGTCGTCGAGGATCTGCCGGATCATTTCTGTGTGCAAATCGCCTGCTGGTGGGGATGCTTTCTGGTTCATATTTCGCTCGTTTTACGCGGGGAGATAATCCACGATGATCTTGTCACCGGACTTCGGCATGTTCACGAAGACCACTTCCTTGGTGCCTGTCGACCGGGTGTAGTCGTCTGATGCGCCTTCCCATTGACGCAGACCGTTGCGGTAGACCGCCATGTAGGTCGAGGCGCTGAAGGCATACGTCAACGTGATTTTGTTGCTGCTGCCATCCGCGGTAAGTCGTTCAGTCTGGATGGCCTTGGCCACACCCTTCTTGGTGCCATCGGCGTCGGCAACACTGATCACCCCGGATGCCACATCGATGTTCGAACCCACACTCAGTGCGCCCTTGACCGAGGTCGATCCATCGGCAACACTTATCGTTCCGCTGGCAACACTGATGTTCGACCCGACTTTGACCACACCTTTGACCGAGGTCGTGGCATTGGGTGCGGAAACGACACCACCGGATACGGAGAGATTGCTGCCGACTTGGAGTGAGCCCTTGACCGAGGTGGTCCCGTCAGGAACACTTAGGACATCCCCGGCCACATTCAGGTTGCTGCCGACCTTGATCCCGCCACGAACCGCAGCCGTTGCCGCAGGGAGGCTGTAGTCGTTCGCGTTGGCTTCGATCCCGTCGAGCTTTCCGGCCTGGGTGGCGGACATCAGCCCTTCCTGACCGGAGGTGGCGTTTCGGGTGGCAGCGGCTTTCTCGGCAGTAGTGAGGAACCGGCTGTCATTTTCCAGGGCGAAGGGTTGGTGCGATGTCCCGCCATCCTTCGAAGTCTTCCACTTTTCATCCGCCTCATCAAAGATCATCCGGGCGTTTTCCTTGTCGCCCCGTTCGATCTCGATGCCGGACTTCAGAGTGGGGGATGGATTGCCGACCTGATTCTTGTTGAGCAGAATCAGGTTGTCCTCAACCTCGATGGTTTCGGTGTCCATCTTCACAGTCGTGCCCTGGATGGTCAGGTCGCCGGTCACCGTCAGATCACCGCTGAGGGTCTGCTGGCCGGAACCGCCCAGTTTGCCATTCCAGGTTGATTTTTCCGTATCGGTGACAAACCGGTGCGTCGAGTCCGGGGTAATCATCGACGCCGGGTGCGCAGCCGGGTGGGTGTAGTTGTTGGCGTTATCTGCAACTCCATCCAGCTTCGACGCCTGGGCGGCGGTCATCAGGCCGTTCTGGCCGGATGTGGCATTACGAGTTGCGGCAGCCTTCTCCTCAGTCGTCAGGAACTGGCGGTCGGCGGAAGTCGCCACCTGGACAGCGGGCAGATCATTCTGCACCTGCTCGGTGAGGTCAATCTTGGTCAATGGCATGGGTCTAACTCCTATCTCAAGTTGTTGTGTACTCGACGATCAGGCTGTTGTAGGGCTTCAACGGTCGGGTAAACGTGATCGCCTGGTTCGGTGGCGACAGTGCGATCGTGAAATCATTTCCTGATCCTTCTCGTAGTTGCAGACCGTTGAGGAACACCTTCAGCGTCACAAACGGTTTGGCCAGCGTGTAGGTCATGGCGCTGCCATCCAGTTGTCCGCTCAGATCCTCGGTTGTGATTTCTTTTCCCGCCAGGTAGTCGTCGACCTTGGCGGCGACAGCGTCATCCAGTTCTAGGTCGGTGACCCGGTCTTCCAGCGCCTGCTGCAGGCCATCTACATCAACGATCTGCGGCTTGTTGCCGGTGTGGTAGAGGGTTTCCGGGTTGGGACCGCTACCTTGAACCTGGTTCGGAACCAGCAGACCACTGCTGTTGATACCTGGGACATTGGCTGCGACCATAGCCGCCGGGACATTTCGCTGCACCAGGCCGTATTCATTCAGGGCGATCAGGGCACGACGCGCACCTTCACGAACCTCTTCATCCGACACAGAACCCGATGCATCGGGCGAGGATGGCGTGAAGCCGGGGAACTTCGACCGGTCACCAACGTCGATGCTGAACCGGCTGTGCTTCGCGTTCTTCGCTCCGGCAAACAGCAGGGAGTAGTTGCTGTCCGGCAGCCCGGTGATCTGGACAACCCCGCTCGACGGAATGATCACCGAGCGCACGGCACGGGGAACCTTCTTTCCGTCTTGCAGATCCAGCCGCAGGTTGTCGCAGAGAACCGCCGCTGCACCGGGCGGCAGGTTTTCAAGGATCAGGGACGCCACGATCAGCTCGCCGGGTTGTTGATCTCGCCCGTGATCACCTCGCTCTGCAGGGCGACAAACTCCTCACGGGTCGGTGTCGCGGCGATCACACGCTGCATGCTGAAGAGCTGCTCGTTCCAGTCGGCGGTCAGTTGATCTCGTTGAACGGTCTGCAGGGACACCCGTAACCGACTTTCTTCGAGTGCTATATCATTCAAGGTCTGACCACCTGCCACCGGCAGATCATCCGTCCGTACGACGACACCCGACGTCCAGTCGCTAACCAAGCCATATTCGGACAGGCTTCGCAGGAAAAGCACATAGCGTTTCCCCGCGGTGACTGGCATCAGGAACCGTTCGGACGTGACATCGGATTCGTAGGTGACGGCGAAGGCCTGGATGGCTTTGCCCGAGATCGGTGCGGAAGGCAACGCCTGACTCAACGTGATGGTCTTGGCCACCGGATCGACGCTGCGGATCACTCGCGATTGACCATCGACCAGCACCCGAGCGTTGACCTTGAAGAATGATTCCGGCTTGGTGTAGGCGATCACCGAGGTTGTTGATCCGGATGCAACCGTGTCTTCGACATCAACCAGTTCGACCTTCTGCCTGCGGGGAGTGGCGACATCATTGACCGCCTTGACCAGGGTTGCGTAGGAACCGCTGCTGGTGAATGCCTGGACGGTTGGACTGGATGGCACCTCGGTCATGCCGTCGTCGAGTTTGACCACACGCACCTGGTAGCCGACGATCTCTTCCAGGTCGATCAGTGCAGGCTTGTCCCATTCTGCGATCAGGGTGTACGTCCGCAGACTTCCATTCCCAAGCTGGGTGCGGGCTTCTTCCTGCAGCAGGACCTGCGCCTGCTCATCCCGTTCGGCAATGCGTGACGACCGGTCGGTGACCTTCGAGTTGAGTGTCGTATCCACCTTGGCCAGCAATCCGCTGATGGTCGTCGTCGAGTCGCCATCGAATCCCACATCAGGGGCATTCGACAGGTACCAGGCCAGACCCAAGGCGCTGTCTTCCACGATGGGGCTGGTCAAGGTTAGTGCCGTGGAAGACTGGACTGAGGCCACTTCGTATTCGACAGGATCGCTGCCAAGTCCAACCATCAGAATGGCTTTCCCGACCAAGCTCGAAGTGAACGATGTCCCTGAACCGGTGATGGACGTCAGGTTCTTGGTGACAGTCAGCGTTCCGGGCTGACGGGTGTTGCTGAGTGCACCGTTGACAACCAGGCGGTTCTTGGCGCGCCGAACTTCCAAGTCAGGCGCATCACCCACATCCGCATCCCCCCGGATTTGATCCAGGGTGTAGCCCATTAGCTGCTTGTTTGCAACCAGCGCCCGCAGCTCATCGATGGAAGTGATCTGCGAACTCAGGGTCTGCGACGCGATCTGCTTCCGGGTATAGGTTTCCAGGGCGAGGCTGATGTTGCGCTGGGAACCGTTGGGTTCATCGACACGCACCCGGATGTTGCTCGAGCTGAACGCCGGACGATTGGGTTTGCTCGGGATTTTGCGGGTGAGAATTTGACGTTCACCGTGGCCATCCAGCAGGTCGATCACCCCACGCTGAAACAGGTTTGCCAGGATATCGCTGGCAGTCAGCATGTTGTCGGTGGTCAGAACCAAACTTCCCGTAGGACCACCTACATGAAACTCGTTCGCCGTGGTGTGGGTGTCGGTGTTCGGTTCGTGGATACGGGGATCGGTCCTTACCTCTATATATGTGCGCTTGTCCTCGAGGGAGCCGTCCGGGTGCAGTACAGCCAGCAGCAGGTCGCCTTCCGGGATCGTTTCGCTGCCATCGTGAAGGACGACTGTCCAACTGTCCTCGACCCAGACATTGTGTGTGTCGCCGGTGACGAAGTGCTGCTTCGGATTTGAGGTGGTCGTGGTATGGCGAATGCAGATCTGCTTCTTGTCTACACCTGGTTCGATACCGAGGTCTTTGATTTCCTTGACTTCGATCCGTTCGCCGCCGATATAAGCGACACCCGGTTGCAGGAAATACCCGCCTTCATCCTTGACCACGTCAAGTCCGGATACGATGCCATCGCTGAACATCTCGGACTGACGATCCAGAATCGCTGCTTCGAGACCGTCCTGGTTGAACTCGAGATCTTCGAGGGTTGGTTTGTCACCGGAAAAGGGTCTGTACCGCTGCATCGGTTACTCCACGATATGCACCACCGCACGGGTGTGGGCGGGTTTGGTCTGGTTGATGATTTCGATCAGGGCGTCCGGCTCGAATACGACATGGTCGGGGTTTTCGACACGAACCCAGAAATGGAATGAGGTCGACAAGTCAGAAATGGAATAGACACGGGTCTGGCCGTAGCCAGGGAAGGCCACCTGATCGGCTGCACTGAACAGGTGCGACAACATTTCCTCGGCATACAGCGGCTGATCGTTCACCGTCAGGATCAACCAGCTTTGCCGGTCGGCGTAGTATTCGACGACCTGTGTACAGGACAGGCTGAACAACATCTCAACTACGTACTTGATCCCGGAGGCTGTGCCGAAGAACCGTGCAAGGTGCGGGTGCGTAGCGATCCGCCAGGCAAAGGCCGAGTTGTCTTCACCCGGCAGACGGGACAATCCGCGATCCCGGCCATGGCGATCCAGATCGGCGGTTCGCGCTTCCGACAGATAATGCGCTTCTATCGGCGTCAATCCGTCCGGATTGATCGGGTCCGCATCGAGATAGTCCTCGCCGTAGGTCGCCTGCTGGTCCGGGTTGAGGATGAAGCGGCGACGGCGGCTGATCTGTACCGAGTCGTGTGCCTGATCCAGCACCATTCCGATGGCGTCCAGCAACCGTCCCCAGGTCGATTCGTCCTGTGGATTGCGTTTACGGACAGCGGTGCTCAGCCACCAGAGATAACTGCCGATGCGGCTGTTCATGATGGATTCTCCTCCAGCGTGAACAGCTCGCGTGAAACGGCAGGAATCGCGTTACCCGGCAGGGTCTGGCTGCCTCCCGACCCCTGGATCAGGCTGTCCTGATAGATACGGCCCTTGATTCGCAGCATGAGATCGACGCTGGCGATGTCGAGGAACTGGTTGGCAGGAAGCGTGATGTCGGCAGTCGGTGCGGTCACTTCGACGTTGTAGACGCCAGGGATTTCCATCACCTGCTGGACAAGACGCGCCCGAACCAGTCCTTCGCCCAGTTCCAATGCACCGCTGAATCCATCGATCTTCGCCCGGATTGCTGTATCAAGTACGACTGGATCAGCATCAGCGAAATGGGTGATACTCAGGGCGATGGTGGTTTCCACAAGCACCGGCGCGATCACTCGGACGTCGGCTGTCAGGGGTTTGCGGGCATCGATGTGGGTCTGGACATCATAGAGCAGCTGCGTCGATGGCACTCCTTCTTCACCGAGGATGACCACACCGACCGTGCCCGGTCCATACGGAAAGTCATCGAGAATGCTGACCGCCCGCACACCTTCTATCGCCATCGCCCAGGCCTGGTAGGCGTTTCGTGTACCACCCAACCCAAGCGTATCCCAGGTCAGGATGGCCCGTTGCCGGAGGGCGTCATCGGATTCGCCATCAGCCCCTTCACGAACCAGCGGTTCCTCGTTCGACACCGAGCCGATGCCGTTGATCTTGGTGACCATGCGGGTGATCGAACCCACCGCCACATTCCAGGCTTTACCCGGCTGTTCTGCTTCCACCAGCACTGTCGCTTCGCTTTGACTCTGTTCAATCAGGCCTGCTTCAACCGTCAGGAAGCGGAATTCGTTACCCTGGCTGTCCTTGCGGGATTTGCAGATTGTGCCGATGGGGATCGTGAGATCGCTGCCAACAGGGGCTGATGTTCTGAATGTCAGTTGCAGTTGCGTTTTCACCGCAGCCCGGCGCTGGATACCAACTTCACGCACCTTCAAATCGAGCCATTTACCCGTCGCTGTTGTCACCCATGATTGGTTGGTGACAGTTGCCAACAGGCTGTACAGGTCATAGACCACCTTGGCCAGGATTTCCAGCAGGTGACGGATACCCGCACCGAGGTTGAAATTGGTGAAGGGTGTCCGATCAGCGACTTCCGTAAAAAGGTCGTTCTCGATTTCGGATAAACTCTTTGTCGGAGGGATTTGCTCAGCCACCTGTCACCTCCGTCATATCATTGAGTCCGAATCCGACCACGAGTTTCTGCTGCTGATCCGATCCCTTCGGACGAAAATGAATCGTGAACACCTTCTCCTCGCTGTTGAACCGATCTGACTTGATCTGTAAGGTCTTGGGATCGATGCGTGGTTCATCCTCCAATGCGATGCGGATGGCACGTTGCGCCAGAGTGAGATTCAATGGTGTATCCGGTGCGCCCAGCAGACGGTTGGCGTCACACCCGAACTCGGGATGTTTCCAGAGGTCGGAGGGCAGTGTGCGCAACCGGTCCTGCACATCCTGCAGCAGGCAGTCCACACCGTAGACGACACTCAGATCACCTGTGGGTGTTACCATCAGGTTGCCGTCTGCATCAAATGCGATGTCTGTTCCGAGGTAGCGGGTACCCATTTTCTCACCCATTTACATCCATTCTTTTCTACTCAATCGAGCAGTCAAGAGGTGTGCTGTTCATCGTACCGGTCGCTTGTCCAACCACGGCGATTACCACTTCTCCGGACGGAAGTTTGACCGTCAGGTTTTCCTGGATGTGCTGCACGATCGCTACCGCCAGCGCGAGGTCATTGGCATCGCGAACCTGATCGGCATTTGCCGGATCGGAAGCGTTGATGCCGTCCATGCGTTGCTGTTTCTTCTGCTGGATCAGTGTTTTGAGACTGTCTGCGTTCAATGCCATTGATTACTCCGTTTTCGTGACCTCAGACAGTTCCGACCCATCCAGCGGCTGCACCGGTGTCGACGTCGGTGCCCCCTGGTTGCCGATATGCTGATGGGCATTGAATAGCTGCTGGAACGTGTTTCCCTTGATAACGGATTCTGCGGCTTCCGCTCCCAAGTCGATCTGGGGCGCATTCACATGCACCTGTGAATCCGACTCGATGCACACAACCCCATCCTGATCGATAGTGATTCGAGCAGTTTCCGCTTCGATCAGAAGGCTGCCGTGTGGTCCCTGATCAGGAAGAAATCCGAGGATGAACGGCTTGTCCGGATCACCATTTTCGAACCCGACCAGGACCTGATCCCCGACTGCAGGCAGCACCACCAGCCGCATTGCCGCTGTCGCCCACGGGGAGAGAACCCGGCATTTCGGCAGCGGCGGCAAGGATTCATCGAGCGGCTGCACATCGCAGGTGTAGTGGCTGGCATCAACAGCCATCACTTCTGCCTGAACTGGAAACCGCATGTACGCAGACAGATCAGGCCTGACCATCTCGACAATGCGTTTGATCGTAGGTGCGAGGGATCGGTCGTTCATGGCTATAAAGCCTCCAATCCCAGGACGGTTCGACCACCATCACGCCAGCGATATTCAGCCCGGACGACATGAAACCGGTTACCATCGACAGTGACGATCTGCGCGGTCTGTACTGGAAAAATCAGGGATGTCAGAGAACTCAATCCGGCTTCTGACCTGCGAAACACCAGCACATCCACACCCGTCCGGAAGTCATGTACTGGCAGCTGCTTGTTGTCCGGCGGTCCCCAATGCAAGACCACATCCCGGATGTAGTCGTACCAGGTTTCACCGGTCTGTTTCCTAACCAAGGCCGTCACCGTATCGACCGCTTCCCGCAGCGTGACGTTGAATAGCGGTAGCCGGTCGATGGTCACACCCGATTCAGCAGCATCCACGGTCAATCCCGTATCTGCCAGGACCACCCGGATGATTCCTTCTGCACTTTCGTCCTGGTATGTGGCGGTGATGCGCTTCGCGGCGAGGATCGTGTTGTAGTCGATTCCCTTGACTTGCAGGGGTGAACGTGCGCCATCCAAATCCCGCACGACCCCGCGAAACAGTTCGAACATCCCATCCGGACTGTATCCCCAGGAAATCTTCAGGGGCATCCCGCGTTTGATCTGCGATCCCTTCTTTTTCAGCAGATCCTCGACGGCCAGTTCAACCGTCACCGCCGGTTCACGCAGATCCGCCACCACCGTGAACGACTGCACCGATGATGCATAGTCCTTCCCGTCAATCAGGATCGAGATACGGGGACGTTGCAGATCAGCCATTGTCTACCCCCGGCTGGAATGGTGCACCGCCATGCCCTGCTGAGAACCCTCGTTCGAACGCTGACACTTCAGGATTTGTCGATGTACCAGATGCTGATTCAGATCCATCTGCGCTCGATCCATCGACACCACCACCTGCCAGCGCATCTGTAGCCTGGTTTTCGCTGGACTCGAACTCGGCCAGTGTGATGGTCACGTCGTAGTGGGCGAAGTCGGCATTCTCGGCGACTTCGATGTCCCGGATCAGCACGTCTCGCACCCGGAACAGTTCGGTCAGTTCACTGACAATCGGGACCACCTGGGGAACAGCGGTCTGCTCGGGCTTGAACAGGGCGGTCAGGGTCTCGACACGTTCCTTGGCGGTCTCAACAACGGCCCCACCAACTTCACGGTCGCACACTTCGAGCTGCAGGGATATTTCGGCAGATTCGTAGCCGACCGCCTGTTTCACCTTGCCGTTGCGGCCCGGCACCTCGATCTCATCGATCTTCGCTGCCTGGCGAATGCGCATCTTGCGAGGCGGGACTGGAAGCACCAGATCGCCAAGCATGACATCCACTGGACGGTCATTGGTCAGGGTCTGCAGCAATTCACCCAGCATCGATGGCCACCTCCTCGATACCATCCGACTGCCCGGTCAACTCTTCGAGGGCTTGCAGGAAGGCTTCACGAAGCGAACCGGTGTCTGAACCTGCCGGTGTGTTCACGTTCAGAGATATCCCGTGAATCGAACGGTCCACTTGCACCGACCGGTTGCCGTGGTTGACGCTACTGATGGCGTTGCTGACGAAGCTCGATGTGCCGGACGAAAAATCGCCGCTATCGGTTTGCCCGAAGGAATCCAACGCAGGGATGTCGATACCGGGGATCAGATTCATGGCGCTGGTCAGGCCGTTGATGCCTTCGATGAAGAAGTTCATCAGCCCGAAGAACCCAGCCTTCAACCGGTCCCATACCCAGGTAAACGCTGCGGTGATGTACTCCCCGACCATGCTCCAGATGGTGCCGAACAACGCCGCATACCGTTCCATCAGAACTTGAAGGTTGGCGAAGAGCTGGGTGGCGGTGTCTTTCATCGCATCCCAGGCACCGTCCCAGTCGCCACGGATCAACGCCAGACCGACCTGAAAGACACCTGAAATGGCATCCCACACCGTGACCACGACCTGCTGGATGATCCGGAACGCAGCCTGATAGGCGGGCTGCACCCATTCGAGGAATCGGTAGAAGAGGCCGTAGACATAGCCAATGCCGTAGGAAGCCATATTGATGAACTGAACCAAAGGAGATGAAGCCCCAGACAACGCCCCATTCCACGACTCGTACCAGGTACGGATCGCATCGATCCATCCACCAAACACACTTTTCACCGTATCCCAAAGCAGGAGGAACGGTCGTTTCATTGTATTGAAGGCGGCCTTGATGTTGTTGAACGCCAACACAACAGCATCACGAATACCGAGGAAGTTGCCTTTCCAGGCGAGGTAGAACACTCCGGCAACTGCAGCCAGGGCTGCGACAACCGGGAGAATGGGTGCCAGAACGGACCAGACAGATGCTGCCAGGCTTCCCATCGCTGTGGTCAGGGTGAGTGTACCTGCTGTCCCGATCCCCATGGCCAGAGCCGCACCGATGATTCCCTGCGCCATGGTTCCGAACGCTGCACCGGCCAGCAGCACACCACCGGCAAGCGTCAGGACAATCCCACCGATCAGGGTCATCCCCATACCCAGCTTGACCAGGCCGGGGTGGGTCTCAGCCCACGATCGGAACGCTTCCACCATGCCGGAGATCCGGTCAAGCACCGGGCCGATCATCTCTGCCAGTGGTTTGCCCAACTCCTCCAGCGTGTTCGACAGTCGTTGTCTGGTCAGGGTCAGCACGGGGCCAAGCCCACGGTCCATCGCCTGGGCCATTTCAAGCGTGAGGGAAGAACCGCTCTGCATTGCTGCGGCGAGTGCACCGATATTCGAACGCAGGTCGTCGGTCTTGCCGATCAACAGATCGACAACCGCGAGGGCTTCCACTGTTCCGAATGCCTGCTGGATCTGCAGTTTCTCGGTTGCATTGATGGTCTGCCCGAACTTCTGCTTCAGGGTATCGAGGACATCCGCCATCGGCAGCAACTGACCACGAGCATCGGTGAAACTCAGTCCGAGTTGCTGTCCTGCCCGTGCGGTGTTCAACATGAACTGTTTGTACTTCGTACCCGCTTCCTCGCCGGACATGGTGGCCTGCAGCATGCCCAAGACGGAGAGCTGTTCTTCCATTGGGACCATCGCCGTAGTGGCCGCAGCACCAAGCCGGGAGATCGCCGCCGCCATGCCCGGCCCGGTGGTCTTGAACTGCTGCACCGCTGCTGCCAGCCCGCCACTGAACAGCTCCCCGAACTGCGTGTCCGACATCTCACCGTAGAAATCCTTGTAGATGCCGTAAGCCGTGGCGAACAGCGAGGTCATCTGATCGACAGAGGATTTGGTGGCCCGAGCAGTCATCGCTGACAGGCGTGTGAAATCCGCGACACCCTGATCGGAAAGGGAAGCGATACCTGACTTGATATCGTAGGCAGCATGGATGAAGTCGGCTTTGCTGGTTCCTGCGAACTGGCCGGAGAACTGGGATGCGGCATTTTCGAGAAGGTTCAGGTTCTGAAAGCCAAGCGACGCCATTTCACCGAGGGCTTCCTGGGAGTGAATGGTTGCGGCAGCCGTCATCGCGGCAAACCCGGTCATGGCCGCACCAACACCTGTGAGAATGCCGCCGAGCACACCCAGCCGCCGTGCCGAATTAGCGAAGCGATCCAGTTCAGCAGTCGCTCCTCCAACTGTCGAACCGAGGTTGGACGATCCCTGCAGATCGATCCGGATCGCCTGGGTGAACCCCTGCAATAGACTCATCGGTGCTGTTTTCCCTTGTTTCGCAGTGCCTTGCGTTCCTGGTCCGCCAGCCATTCGGCAGCGGAGTAGATTTCAATCACCCGGTCCAGGGGCAGGCTGTCCAGCATCTCGAACGTGTACCCGCTGAAGCGTGAACAGATCGCCGCGCGAACTTGCAGATACCAGGTGCGGTCCAGCTCTGCCCGGAACCGCCCTACACGTTTTTTACCGTGTAGCTCCGCGTGTAGCCGAGGGCTTCCTGGATCTGTTCGGCCAGGGCGGTAATCCGGCCCGGCTGCCACTTCCCGGAGGCATTGGTGTCGAGGTCAACCGCGTCGATCTCCGGCCAGACGATCAGCTTGCGAACCAGTTCGAAGGGAATCCGGTGCGCCGGAACCTTCATGATCTCGCTGAACTCGGTCCAGTTCGAACCACGGGCGACGAACTGTTCGCCACTTTTCGCATCCTCGATCAGGAAGAGGGAATGCGGTTTGTACTGTTCCTTCAACCGTTCGACAATGCGCTGGAACTCGTTGGTCTTCGTATCGGTCATGACGTCACTTCCTTCCTTGATTAGAACAGACCGGTTGCCGCGGTGGCGAACCCGGTCATCTTCATCCCGATCGGGTCGGCGTCCTCGCCGTCTGCAAATCCGCCGTCGCAGCCGGTGATCTCGACCCCCTTGAACGTCTTCGAACGCACTGCAGCCGCGCCTGGATAGAGCACGATGATCGTCGCGTTGCGGATGTCGGTCCAGTCTTCGTATGGGGCGAGCAACCCGGCATTCTTGACGGATTGCGCAACCGTGACCGCGCTGTTGACCAGCACCTCCTTGACCTCAAAGTCGATCTCGTAGGTCTTGTGGATGCTGCGAGTCACGCCGTGCGCCTGAGGGTATCCCGCCCCGAAGAGCGGCTTCTTGTCCTTCTTGATCTTCCAATTGAAATTCTGCAGGGCCAGCACCGGCACACCGTCCAGGATCAGCTTCACGCTGTTGCCCGCAATACCATCGGCGGTCCCGAGGTCCTCAATCCAATCAGCCATTTATCCGCTCCTTCTCAGTCCAGGTAGATGTTCTCGAGGATGATCTCGAACGCCTTCAGGCTGTTGACCTGCAGGATGACCACCGCCATCCCCTGGGCTCGTTGCTCATCGGTCGAAGCAACGGTGAGTTCGTAGCTGTCGATCTCGTCCTGCTGGACCATCAGGTCGAGCGGCCGCTTCAGGTCTTCCTCGAGGATCTTCAGGCCTTCGCCCGCGCTGTCGTTGGGTCTGCCGAGGTGGGGGACAGCGGCGGCACGAACCTGTTTGCCTGCCGAATAGACCGACCGGAGCTTCTCGATCCGGTTGTAGCTGTCGCCGGTAGGCGGGTTGTTCTCGGACAAAGCGTAGATGAAACCGACACCCGGCTGGAAGCGCAGGTGGTTGACATGGTTGGTAACCAGTTCGACCTGCGATCCACGCGACCATTCCGGCGAGATGGCAGATACGTTGACTGGCACCTGGCCAAGCAGGGACCGCGAAACAACCAGCGAGGCCATCACACCGGAGAGGGTCGATGTCAGCCGGTTCCAGTAGACAGTACCATCGGAAGCGGTGAAGCGACCATTGCCCGCGATAAAGACGGCGTTGCGATTCTTCGCCGTAGCTGCAACTGCGAACACCGTTGTCTTGTACGCTTCGATCTCTGCGGGAGTAGGATTGAGTGAATCGGCCGGATTGAATGCGGGCAGATCCAGCAGGGCGAACCGTTCCCCGATTCCATCCGCGATCATCCGGTCGCAGGAAGTCAGGATTGACGCCCACAGCCCGGCATCGGCCGCACCGACGAAATGAACCCAGTTAACGTCCGGGTAGTCTTCGGAGAGAGTGATCGCAGCGAGGTATTCAGCATTGGTCAGATCCGCACCATCGTGACCGCCGGTCAGTGTCTGACCACTCACGGCGACAGGAAGAGTATCGCTGGATTTCTCGGCGGTAACCAGTGCCTGGCCGCTGTTGATCGCTTCGACCAGATCATCCACCGTGCCCGCTGTGAAGCTGTATATCTGCTCCGACACAGGATCGAGAATCTCGATGGTTCGAGTTGCCCCTGTTCCCGTGACATCGACCTCGATGCCATCCCACCAGGTTCCCTTATGCGCGCCCTTCAGCGTGATCGACACCTCTGCAGCATCATCCGCAAGGGTGAGCTGGGAGTAGGCGGCGTTGCTGGACGCCATGCGGATCGCATAGATCACCTGACTTCCCGCATCTAGTCTTTCCTCAAGGGCCTTCAGCATCTCGCCGCCCTTGAACACCTGCTTGGCGGTGGTCTTGTCGGAGATGGTCACCTTTTGCAGAACCGGACCACCCATGGCCGAGGCCGCCACCAGCTCGATGTTGTTCGCTGGGGGACTGACGACGACACCACCGGACAGGTAGTTGGTGTAAACATCCTTGATTACCGTTGTCATCGCGTCTCCCTTCCGGCGGGCTTGTCCGCCGAGGCGGGCTGGTTACGCCAGGCGCTGAACCGTTTCCGGAAGGCGGCAACCGTCAACCGGTCGGTCGACTTCAATCCAGCACCCGCCAGAAAGCCCTTCGCTTCGATCTCTGAAATCCCCTCTTGCCGCAGCAGTGTGGCGACACGGAGGGCATCCTCGACTGGCCTGGCAGGACTCGGTTCCTTGGCGGGCGGTGCTGGATCTGTCTTTTTCTTCTCGTTGGACATCATTATTCCTTCTCGATGTGAATGGTCTGGAGTGGAATTGCCGGATCACCTTCGACCACTCTATGAATCACGAACGCATAGCTGAACGCCACCTGGTGGACGAACGGTTCGCCGCTGTCCATGGGTGGCAGGTCGTTGCGGCTTTGAAACACTGCCCGTTCGATATGGACCGTCTCCGAAGCGTTTGGGACAGGCAAATCCACACTGCCGGATCGCACCAGGTCATCCAGCATGACCATCACTGAATCAGCCTGTTCCGCTGCGATCCGGCCACCATTTTGTTGCTTGGTTCCGGCAGCCCGAAGCGTGAACCGCAACACCCGGCGTTCCTTGATCAGCTTTACCGGTGTGTTGTCCTGGAATCCGTCGAACCGTCCCGATCCCAGGGCTTCACGACTTCGGGAGATCTCGTCGATCAGCAGGTAGGGATAGGAATTGCCCGCTGCATTCCAGGCCAGATCGTCGCGGAACAGATGCAGATCAGATATCGCTTCCCCGATGTGTTGAGCGAGAGCGGATTCCAACCTCATCCCGCACCTCCAGTCACCGATTGCAGTGCCTTCTCAGCCCGTTTGGGTATTTCCTTATCAGCAAACTGCCGCCCTTCTTCAAACGCAGGTTCCATGTAAGGCCTTGGTTTGGGTGCGACTCGGAAGTAGACCATCTCGCCTTTCGGATCGATGCCATGGTGACGCATCCATGCCCGGAAGCCGGGTGTCTTGTCGATCCTGATCCAGTGTGCCTTCGCCCCGAACTCGACCGCCGCTGCGTGAGCGACATTGGTGCCGACTACCAATTCAGTATCTGACACCCTGTGAATTGTTATCGACGCCCGCAGCTGGCCCAAATCGACCGCGCCCTGTTCCGTGAGCTTGACCACCGCTGTTTTCTGCACTTCCAGAGCGATGTCGTTCAGTCCCTCTTCCAGCACATCCAGCAGCTCCTGCGGATACCGCCTGAGCACCTGCTGCGCCTTGGACAGGGCTGGTAGATCGACATTCACTCGGAAGAGCGGATCAGCCACGGTACTCCCTTTCGATCTGGACGACCTGGTAGACCGACGTCCCGAACAGGTCGATGGGCCGGATATCGGTTACTCGGTATCGGTGACTTTGGAACTCGAGCATGTCCTTCTCCCGGATATCCAGATCCGGCAGCACATGGACGCTGCCACTGGTACCGACCTGTTTCAGATCGTCCGGTGAACCCGGATGCCATTCCAGGGGAAACGAATCGACCACCATGGTTTCATCCGCTTCCACTGGACCATCGAATGATCCCACACCAGTCACCTGTGGTCTGAACAACTTTCCGGATTGACCGGATTGTTCGATCAGATCACGGATGTCCGCCTGGATACGCACCTTTTCATCTGCCATCAGCATGGTTCACCCGTACAGCAGGGGTTCGACATTGTCCTGACGATTGGCCTGAAGAACAGCCACCGCATCCTTGTACTGCTCGACGAACCGGGCATGAAGCCTGGACCAGGCCTCGACCTGACCATCCCTCGAGACGCTCTTGTCACCGCTTTTCACCGAGGGGTACCGGGCATACCGCGCCAGCATCATCTCTGCCACGCTGACCATCGCCGCCAGCAGCAGAGTCTCACGGTCGTTCGTGGTCAGGTCGGGACTGACAGCATCATCAGCAACCCGGTACCCGGTCCCGAAGTCTCGATTGACCATCACCATGCCACGCTGGATCGACCGGTTGAGCTGAACAGGGGTTAATGCCTGTTCTGCTTCTGGCAGATCGTCCCCGTAGGCACGGCGAAGCTCCGTGATCAGGCTGTCGAGGCTGGTGGCCATGGCTTACTCGTCCTTGCTGTCCGAATCGGTTGATCCAGGCTGCTGGCCGTCCTTCGTTTCGAACAGGTCCGATTTGGACGATCCCTTCTTGCTGGTATCGGTCGAGGTCTTGTCTGGTGCCTTCGACACAGCTTTGCTGCGCCTGGACGCCGACAGATCTTCGATGAATCCCCGGTCCAGGCAACTGTCGAACCCCGGATCGTTCTTGACGACGCTGTCCGCCAGTTCGACTTCCTGGCCGGGTGCCAGTTCGATCCCGGCCAGGGCGAACTGCAGGTGACGGTTGGAGATGTTCTTGTACCTCTTCATGGCAGCCTCCGTCACGCGATGGTGATTTTGAAGATCCGGGAGGGCTGCAGCACACCCAGCGATACCTCCATCCGCGCCACGAACCCGACCTCATCCTTCGGCACATCGCGCCAGGGCTCGACCGTGAGGGCGCTGCCGATGGCGTAGACGCCGATCTCTTCGTCTGGAGTGCAGATCACTTCCGAGGCGTTGGCCGAGGAAGTCCCGATCAGACCGGCGGTGCCGAGTTTCTTCAGCACACCAGCTCGGAGCAGTTCGCTCTGCACTTCGGTGGGGAGGGACCAGTCGTACATGTCCACCAGCCGCGCACCGCGCATCACCATCTGCTTGACCGACATCTCCTGGTCTTCGTAGAACCGCAGGGATGCCTTGACCGCGTCAAGGGTCAGCTTGCCGCCGGAGGTCACCTCAAAAATGTTCTGTGCGCCATCGTCGTTGGCCGCATCAGCTGCCGCGCTCAAGACACCTGCCGCTGCGGCGTTGATCTTGTTGCGCATCTTGCGGCCCGCTTCCGCCTGCTGCGTGGTCAGGTCGGAGACGTAGCCCATCTTCAGGTCCCGCGCTTTAACGATGATGAACGCTTCCACCGTCTCGAGCGGGAACTGGATCTCCTGGCCCTTGCGGATGCGCTGCCGCGCCGGTTCGCCGCCGGGTGCCATCCAGTGCACATCGACATCCTGCTTCACCCGGTACTTCGGCACCTTGCCAGCGGGCAGCGGGTCTTCACGGAACACCAGCGGCACCCAGAACTTCTCCTCCAGCTCACGGCTGATCTCCGGCACCATTTCCTGTGCCAGTGCGACGAGACCGTCATCGCTGGAGAGCGCCCGCTGCATCGCCTTGCCCAGCGCTTCCATCCGATCCACATCCACCTGGGTGAGGATTCCTTTGCGAGTCTTCATATCAGAACAATCCTTTCGGGTTAAGCCGCGACGACGCCGTTGCCGTGACCATAAAGCAGCACACGGACTTTGGCTTCGCTGTGCTGGACGCATTTGCCGTAGATGGTGTCGCCGGAAACAGCGGCACGGGGTCGACCATCGGCTGGATCGAACGAGATGTCATTGCCGGTGACAATCGAACCCGACCAGGAGGTGAACTCAAGCACACTCTGCCCGACCATCACCGCACAGCGCAGCTTTTCATCCACTGCTTGCACGTAGTAGTCGTGAGGGAAGAAGGTCTCGATCATCACACCGATCGCTTCATCCGCCTGATCGTCGACCAGGGCGACCTCGTCACTCGCTGTCATCTTCACGAAGGTGCCGTCCGCTGCCGGACCGACGACCTTGAAGTAGGGGTACTCGATCCCCGGATAGTTGGTGTTGACCAGGTTGGCCATGGGTTATTCCCCCTCTTCTTCGTCGGTTGCCTTGAAGCGGGCGTAGGAATGCTTCAGCCCGTCCCGAATCGTGGTGCGAAGTTCACCGATCCCGCCGGGAGCTTCATCAGGCTGGAGCTGGGGACGGTGTGTGCCGTTGGTCCGGGTGACACCCTTGGTGTCATCCACGATCTCGGCCGCTGCTTTCAGCGTGGTCAGGCTCCCCTTCAGCTCGCTGAGGGTCTCCTCGGATAGGCTCTGCAGACGGTCCAGCTCAGCCTTTTCTGCGGTTTCATCGGCGAAGGACCGCCCCGACTTCTTCATCAAGGCGAGGATCTCTTTGGCAGATTCCGCCTTTGCCTTGGCCTTTTCCGCCTTACGGATCTCATCGAGCTGCTTCGTCAGGTCATCCACCTGCTTCTTCAGCTGCTCGTTTTCCTTGACCAGATCATCCTTGATCGGCTTCTTCGCCGCTTCGCTCAGCAGCTCACCGGCCAGGGCGGTGTAGTCCTCGGTGGACTGCTTCACCAGATCGCGGATGTCCGGATCATCCTGGTTCTCCAGCAGGTCGTTCATGTGGGATGCGAAGGCTTCCGACAGCTTTGCCGGATCGCTGATCCCCGATGCGACAACCTCACGGAATCGTTTCTGCTTCATCGCTTTGTGTTGTCCTTCCCGTTGTGCGACACGAGTTATCAGGGCACGGTCATCGGCGGGAGTGCCTTCCAGCAGACCGACACCGGTGAACGTGATCCCGACCATTTCCCGCGTCACGCGTTTGCCCTTGAATTCCTTGTTGTGGTATTTCTTCAGATGGATACAGAGGTCCTTCTCGCCGGATGCTTCCCGGTTGCAATACGAACACCGCGCTGCTTCCATGCGGCACTCCATCGAAACGACCGGGATGAACCCTTCCTTCAGCAGGCGATAGGCGGCGCGTGCAGCTTCCACATCCTGGGTGAACAGCACGCCGGTGCATTTGACACGACCACCTTCGGTGTCTTCCCACTTGGCGTCGGTCACCTTGCCGACAACCGCACCGAGGTACTGGTCGTGCTGCAGATTGATCTTCTTGTCGACGACAGTGGATGCTGCTTTCTTCAGCTCTTCTTTGAGGAAAACATCGCCGTTTTTGTTCGTGCCGACATGGGCGAGGATGAACTCGAAGGTGGGTTCCTTGCTTTCATCGGCTACAGCATCGGCTGTCAGATGGACATCGGTGACCTCGAAGGCGCGCCCGATCAGGCCGTTCTCTGGTACATCCAGCGATGCTTTTGCCTTGGGTTTACTGCCGATGACGAGGTATTCCTGGGCGTTCTTGCCGCCATCTTCATCGGCCCAACGGGCGAGGTGATAGGTGACACCTTTGCGCCGGAAGTCGACGTTGCTGTACCGGTCGTTCATCATGGTCTTCAGCTCACTGGCGGTGGGGAAGGCTTTGTCCCGGTAGGAGAGCAGCAGGTGCGCCTTCATCCGGGACGAACCCTCGACCACGCCCTGGATCAGCTCGCCGATCGACTCCTTGGTGTACTTCGTGCGTGATGGATAGCTGTGGAGGCCGTTGTCGAGGATCTCTTTGCCCTTCCACCGGGTCATCAACCCCTCGATGAAGTGCATCTTCGACTCGTAGTCGTTCGCGCCGAACTGGGTGATGTAAGGCGGGTCGGCGTAGACCAGGTCCACGTTCACTCGCGGCAGCAGCGACAGCGATTCGGTGTTGGAGGCCTTGCAGGTCTGGCCGTTGTCGAACACCAGCGCATTGGCGTCTTCCAGGCATTTGCGGAACACCGCTGTAAACTCAGACAGCGGGATGTTGCCGAGACTGGTGTGTTCGTATCGCTTGGGATCGTTGGACTTGCTGATCGACTCGGTCAGGGTCTTCTTCGAGCGAGCGAACTCCCCGAACGCAGCCTTGATCTGGCAGGTGCGGCCCAACGCGAACAGCGCCAGGTCCTTCTTGTAGCCCTGCAGCTCCTGGATGTTCGCCCAGGTGCTGTCGAGGAACTCGAGGATTTGTTTCGTGTAGTAGTAGCCGAAGAATGTCCGGCTGATGAAATCCCCGGCCTTGCCATTGGGCTTCGCCAGGTCATCCATCTCCTCTTCGGAGAGGGTGACGTTGCTGTTCTCGATCACCGCCCGGGCGATGTGGTAGGGGTACTGCAGCAGGTCATTGGTGACCACCCGCAGTCCCTTCATCTTGTACATGTAGGCGACGTTCGATCCGCCACTGAACAGGTCCAGCACCGACCCGATGCCATCCGGGGTATGTTTCCAGATCCACTCCAGCATTGCCGTCTTGCTGCCCATGAAAGCGGTCACCATCACCCGCTTGCCCTTGACCGCTTCCTCAGCCAGGCTACCCACGGTGGTATCGGGAGCGATGGCAGTCAGGTCGTCCGATGGGGAATCTGCCTTGGTCTTCAGCGAGGCTTCGGAGGGTCCGCAGACAAACAGCCGTTCCTTTGCCTGGGAGGGCGAATCGCCCTTCTTCGCCCCGGCGAGGTGGTAGGCGTGGTCATGACTGAACATCCGGGTCGCTTTGCCCTGCTTCTCGATGATCGCCTTGATCTGCGGCTCGGTGGGGAAGGCGTGATCGCGGTAACTGATCATCCAGTACGAGATCATCTTGGCGCTCGCCAGGAAGCCGCCGAAAAACTCCTCGGCATTCTCCTTGGTGATCGTCGCCTCGCCAATCTCCTCATACTTCAGCATCTTGCTGTCGGTGTCGATGGTCTTGCCCTTCCACTTCGTCATCAGCCCCTCGATGAAGTGGTAGGCGGTCTCGTAGTTCGTGGTAGAGAACTCGGTGGCGTACGGCGGATCGAAGTACGCCAGGTCGACCTTGATCCCCGGCAGGAGGTCGGCGATCTCCTGGTTCAGCGCCCGGTTCTCCTTGCCGTTGTCAAAGACCAGACCATTAATGGCGATGCAGGTCTTGCGGAAGGTCTCGTCAAACTCAGCAGGCGACTTGGCGAACTCCGGACCCTTCACCACCGTCGATCCGAAGTGCCCGAAGCTCCCGGCGGCGTTCATGCAGGTTCGGCCCAGGGCGAACAGCGCGATGTCCTTCTTGAAGCTTCTCAGCCTGTCAATGTTCGCCCGCACATGGTCGATACGTTCGTGAACCCCCTTGCGGAAGTACTTTCCTGCGAAGGTTCGGGCTACGAAATCATCTGCTTTGGCGTTGGGTTCGAGCAAAGCATCGATATCATCATCCGACAACGTCACCGAGTCATTCTCGATGATCGCCCGCGCCACATGCCAGGAGAACCGGAGACGGTCGTTGGCGACTACCCGCAATCCCTGCTTCTTGAACATGTACGCCACAACCGCACTGCCGCTGAAAGCGTCCAGGACCGAACCCACCCCGTCGGGCGTGTGCTGCCAGATCCAGTCGACGAGTTTCCGCTTCGAGCCGATGTAGCTGGTGACGTAGTCCGGGGCTGCGTCCTTCTCTTCGGATGCCGCCATAGCCAGCAGGGCATCGCCTTCGAGCAGGAACTGCAGGGTCGTGTCTTCGGATTTGAACATCGAATGGCTTTCCTGAAACCTTGTCATGGTGTGCTACCTGGGGCTTACCCCCTTCTACCTGTTACATACCCGAAACCTTCTCGAAATGACGAAACCATCGGAGCTGGCAGGATCTCGTCGTGAGATTTTCGGAAGCCGACTAGCAGAGTCAGGTGGTATAGCGAACGTCAAGTAGATTGACTAACTTTGAACGGTTACTAGGCTCAGGATGTGTGGTGAGGACACGATTCAAGCTGATGAAGGAACCATTCCTAGCGTGCCTTTCAGCACAGTGGCACGCCTACTCGAGGTGTGCTCTTGAATCAGCTTCCCGTAAATATTGAGGGCATCATGTATATCGTAAACAGTGAGACTTCCTTCCGAACACACCCGGTAAAACTGGCTGAAATGCTTGGTAACATTCATTCCGGTACGACTGTACTTCCCAACTTCCAGCGTAAATGGGTATGGGAGCCGGAACGCGTCCGTGAACTGATCATTTCGGTCGCGTACCACTACCCGGCAGGAAGTCTATTAACGATGCCTATTGCTTCTAAGACCTTTGATTTACGCCCTTTTCAGGGTGCTCCTGAAACCACCAATACCCGTAGCTTGATGGTTTTGGACGGACAGCAGCGATTGACCAGCCTTTATCAAGCCTTATACCGGCGAGAGGGTGTTGAATACAAAACTAGTGTCTATACGTTCTATCTGGACGTGAACCACCTGATGAGTGACCCAGATGGTAAAATCGAGGAAGGTGAACCCCTCTTTGACACAGCACTCTACTTTGTCAAGCAAGAGAAAGACGGGCGTAGGTATCGTTACGAAGGGTTAAGAAGGACGTATGAGTTGACGAATACAGAAGATGAAGTCATTGCAGGTGCCCTTCCGTTGGGATTAATCTTTGAAGCGGATGGTGCACTTACTGATTGGCGTGACAAGTACTTGGGGAAAATTGTCCAGAATGAAGAAAATAAGTACGAGAAGCACTTAGAGCTGCTAAATCGATGGGATGCTTTGGTGAAATCATGGTTGAGTCGGATTCGTCAATACGAATTCCCAGTTGTGGAAATCAGTTCGAGTGTACCCCTGGGAGCGATTTGCCACATATTTGAGAAGGTAAACAGTCAAGGGGTGCCGCTTGACGTTTTCGAACTTTGCACGGCCATTTTATGGGCGCAAGGATTTTATCTGAATGTAGAATGGGACAACACACGAAAAGCACTAACCGAAGGGAGTTACCTGAAGATGCAACCCCTCGCGGGGACGCCATTCCTTCAGTCCCTTTCCTTGTTAGAATCTATAACCCGTAAACGCGCCAATACTGATCCTGCTACACGGGTTGCCGTCACGTGTAGGAAGAAGGATTTGATGGCGCTAGACAAAGCAGGAGTGGAGAAGCACTGGGGCCTAGTTGTAGAAGGATACGAGGAAGCATCACGATTCATGATGGACCAGGGGATCGTGCATGAACGGGTGCTACCCTATTCCACCATGATCGTACCCTTGGCAGCGATTTTTAGTGATTTACTGCATCGTAAAGGTCAGGTGGCTACAAAGGCTGCATGGCCGAAGATTGTCAAGTGGTACTGGTGTAGTGTGTTTGGGCAGCGGTATAGTTCGCAGATTGAGTTCGCGTCCGCAGTAGATTTTGAGCAAGTGGTAAGATGGGTAGAAGAAGGATCGCCTGAGCCGGATGCCGTCCGTACATTTACGTTCCGAGCCGATATACTGCAGGAAGTAAGTTCGATCCGGAATGTGATCTACAAGGGTATCCTAAGCTTGTTGGTTCGTGATGGCGCACGAGACTTTGGCGGCGGCGGGAAGCTGACTACCGACTTGTTCTACGAAACCGCCCAAGATCACCACCATATCTTCCCGACTAAAGCGGCCGAAGCATTGAAAATCAAAGATGCGCGTATCAATACTATCGTGAATAAATCCCTAATCAGTGCCAGCAGTAATAAAAGTATTGGCGGTCGAAAACCATCTGTCTACCTCAAGACCCTACAAGACAAGTTGGGTGAAGAGGTTCAGCTTGATGGAATCCTAAATACTCATTTTGTTGATGCAGAGATCTTAGCGTCCGATAATTGGGATGCCTTCATGAGGGATAGACGTAAAAAGCTATGTGTACTTATCGAGAAAACCTGCGGAGGAGTCATACAACCTTTTTCGGATACTGAAGCAGCATTAGAAATAGAAGAGGATGAAAATGAAGAAGATTATCCACAAGTGGCTGGATAAACTCAATGAAACTTGGGGGCAATAATGCAAATCTTTGAACCGAACAGCTTTTACACGAACAAGTATGAAGAGCCGATGCAGTTTCATTTGATTGATGTGGGCGAAGGCTTGATGTTCTTAGTTTTTCTTCCAGATAATAAGGTATTACTATTTGATTGTAATGTAACGGAGGAAAATGAAGACCGAGTAATTGCTTACTTAGAGAAACACATCCCTCAGAAACCTGATGGCTGGGCAGGTCATAACACAAAACATATTGATATATTCATCAATAGTCATCGGGACGAGGATCATATCAGAGGATTGAAGAAGGTTCATGATCGGTTCCCAATAAAATCCATTTGGGATTCAGGGCAATCAGGTGCCGCCACACAAAACGATAATTATAAATATTACATGCAGTTGCGAAGAAATTTAATACAACAATACGGAGCAGGGGCTGTTTGTGTGCCGGAACCATCACATAGTCCGTTTCGTCAATTCGGAGGTATTTCAATCTATTGTCTGAATTCTTCGGAAGAATTTGAGAGAGAAACTCAGTTACAAAAGGCCGCACGCTTACAGCATGAAAATTCTTTGGTGTTTTCGATACGTTATGCAGGCAAATCGATTCTATTCACTGGAGATTCTGATTGGATTGCATGGCGCGATTTCATTGTACCCAATTACGAGGCCTCTGGTCTTTTGACTAACGACTTATTACTTGTCAGTCATCATGGTTCCAGGACTTTTTTTACAAGTGAGGAAAATGATCAGATCGATCCAAATGGAAACCCAGATACCACTTATATGGGTGCTTTGGATCTGATTAAACCGTCGATTGCCCTGATTCCGTGCGGTGAGTTCGCCACGGCGCACCATCCAAATAGACAAGCTCTGAATCAGTATAAAACTAAGACAAACAATGAGCAAGTTTATAACACCCGTCAACTTGGAACCATTACTGGCTATATCGCAAGAGATGGGGATTGGGCGGTGACACCAGCAAGATTTGCCAACTCGGTGAACCATTCTTCAATCCAGATTAATTGTATGACTGAGCAGAGGCGTCAAGCCAGTTCTGGTGCCTCCCTACCTGCGGATAATGGTTGGTTGCATTTCACAGTCAGTGCCAATGCTGGTCTATTGAACGAAACTGATCAATTAACAATTACCTGGGAGGTGTCCAATAGAGCTGTAGATCGAGATGATGGGATGCATGAAATTTATTTAAAAGCAGATGATGAAGAAGGGGGAAAGGATACCTTCAACCGACAATTAGTGTATGTTGGTCGCCACCTGCTTTGCTGTACAGTTAAGAATCGCACCCGCCAATTCAAAGCAACAAAGATATTTGTTGTGAATGGAGTCTTGCCATGAAAGAGTTCTTCAGCCTGTTCAATCTTGGGGACCGCTACGATATTCAGGCTAAAGTACTGCCTGCAGCCGTAGTCGTGATACCCATAATGATCTTGGTATTGCAAGTCGATTTTATCACAGACAACTGGGTTGGGAACATCGGGGTTGGGGTAGGTCTGGAGGTTTTTTTGGCGATTATTGTTTCTTTCATTGGTCGAAATCTTGGGGTACGATTTGAAGGGCGGTATAAGAAGAAGTCTGGGGGATTGCCAACACATAGGTGGGTTCAACCAGAAAACCATGAACACTCAGATCAACAAAAACAGCTTTGGATTAAACAACTTGAGATGGTCTCAGGATTAGATATTAGATCAGTTATCGTGGGTAGTGATAATATTCAAACAATTGCAATTATTAATGATGCGGTCAATGCAGTTCGTGGCAAAATACGGAATGGACCCAGAGGCCCGTTTCTTTTGACCCAGAACATTTGGTATGGTGCCGCACGGAATCTTGCGGGATTAAGATGGATATTTATAATCATAACCTTACTATGTTTTGGTGCATCCATATATGGAGCTTGGCAACATGAACTGCCATTAGGTGGAACGATCATTCTTGGATTAATCTTCTTGATTTCATTAGTTAGTGCATTTAATGCAGGAAGTTACGTAAACCATACAGCTACCAGGTATGCCGAAGCATTTTATGAGGCACTAGAAGCTGATCAAACCGGATAGCAAATTGAGGTATTGAAGATTGGTATATAAGGTAGATATTTTATTCGTTGGACAGAATTCACTTATATAAGCAGTGATTCTATTACGATACTGTTTTAGGATACTGATCCTTCCCAGTCAAACTGACCATCTCCCCTCAAACCCGACGATTGTCAAGTTTTTCGGGTCCCGTTTATTGCTCGATTCCCACTGAAATAGCACGAAGAGTAATAGAGCGAGTTTGTTCTCAATTACACTCAGCCAATTATGGATGGTAAGTGCTGGCATCGACATTGAGGATGAACTGGTTGTGGAGGAAGATCTTCTAACTTATACTCTTGCCCATTCAGTGGCCCGCACACCGGACAAACCCTCTCATCCAGAGCTGTATACCAAATCACCTTCTGAACTTTCATGTCCCGATAGAGATGAATACGCCCCTGGTTGTACGACCGCATGATTTCGGTGCGTGTGATCACTTCGATCCTGTTCTGCGCGGTCTTGAACATCTTCTTACCAGCGAAACGGAACTTGTCCTTCTCGGTTGGCTTTATTACATCGCCGATGTCCAATGCTATCTGACCGATGTCGCGACCGGATAAGATTCCTGCTTGAAGGTTGATTTTAATGTCGTCAAGCAGCCGATCTGATACGGTACCGAGCAGCTTGATGTTGTAGCGAGCCAAAGCGTCAAGCGCCCGACCATCGATAGTATCGAAAGCACCGTCAATCATTGCCTGCCATGCTTCAACCTCTTTCAATCCCATCACACCACTATCCCGTAGTTCGAAGACTCCTCGTTCGATCCCCAAACGAAACGCGTTCCTTGTCATGGGATGGGCAAGATCAGTTGTAGCCTTCTTCATTTTCTTAAGCACATCCTCGATCCGGTTGAGGATGGATTCGAGGCGGCGTTTCCAGATGGCAGTGCCGGGCGTTACACTCTGCATCTCGGCCACTCGCAGCAGTTCGCTGCGAACCTGAGTCGCCGCCTGTTCGAGTGATTTCAAAAGCAGGGCCTCCTGCTCGTCAGTGAACTGCTGCGTCGCCTTGAGCGAGATGTTCAACTCAGCTTCGAGTCGAGGGTCGATCTCTGTCATCTTTACCGGCCCTCATCGGCAATAGCCTTGCTTTCAACATTCTGTAGGCGGAGGATCTGGTCATTCACGTCCTGGTACAAGGCTTCCGTGTCCTTATCGCTTTGCGGGTTGCCCTCTTTCTTCGTGGGGGATGTATCGACGGGTAATCCCAAGAATTTTCGCGCTTCATCGCGGGTCAGCACATCCTGCAGGGTCAGGTTAGCGATGATTTCCGGTTTCAGGACACGGGCAATCCGGGAATCCTCATCCTTGTAGTGTTCGTCCTCGACCGCAGGCTGCAATCCGAGCCGTGCCTGCAGGGTTGATCGGCTGATCAGGCCACGATCGAACAGCTCGACGTACATCGTGCGCCGGTCTTGTTCCTCTGCCAGGTCAAGATCATCAAACTGGTAGGTCAGCTCAGTGCCTTCCGTACCCTGCATCTCCATCCAGTCCAGGTAGACCCAGTCGAGAATTTCACGGACGATCCGTTTGATCTCGGACAGCATGATGATGATTTTCTTGAACCCGACCGATGCAGTGGCGAAGTTCGGCCCCTCGCCGGTGACCAGACTCTTCACAAATCCCAACGCCACGATGATGTCGCTCTTCACTTCCTTGACCTTCTCCTCAGTGTGCAGGACCTCACCTTCGGTGCCATAGGTCTTCACATCGACGTAGTAGGGAACCACGACACCCTGCTTCGGGTCCATCTCATCAAGGATATCCCGAATCTTCTCGATCATCTCCTGTTTCGGCGTGATGATCTTGTCGCCGAACTTGCCGCCTACCGAGATGAAGCGCAGCGGGGTGGTCCAGCGTTGTGCGATGGCCTTCTCGGCGTTGCGGTAGTGACGCATGAGCTGGATCGATTCGAAGGCAGGCTGCACGATGGACACACCGTGCAGGTTGAAATCCGGGCTGTCCCATTTGGCGCGAAAAAACTGGGCTGGTTCGAGTGTGATCTCTTTGCCCATGCTGGATGTGGACTTGTCGTCACGCTTGGCTTTCTGCTTGATCTCCTCGATCTCGCCAGTCTCGTCATCGAGACGGTACGTCAACCCGATGGGGTTCAGGCAGAGGATGCGTTCGAAGTCTTTGTACCCGTCACCGGATTTCTTGCCACCGTAGACCTTGTACGACGCGCACTCGCCTTTGACCAGCAGCTGCAGTACCATGTCCCGCACCAGTTTGTCCATGCCGAGCCTGCGGTGCAGTTCACGCGCTTTCTTCTGAGTGTCTGCATCATCGGCTAAAAGCGTAAGCTGTTCGCCCACGGCAAAGACCCGCCAGGCATTGACGGCGTTGTTCACGATCGGTTCACTGGTGAAGTAGTACCATGCCAGACGCGCCATCTCTTCCCATTTCTCCGGCACCCCTTCCATGGTGTCCAGACCGTCAGTGGCACCGCCCATTCGGTTCAACGCCGCACCGTGGGCTTCCATCGACGCGGGTGTTTCCTCGTTTTTCTTCTGCAATCCCAATGCGGTTCGAATCGACATCTCGTTGCTCCTCAAAACTTGAAAATCGGTTTGGTGGTCACCGGCATGATGGCGATCTCTTCCACGTTGGTGTCGATCTCCTTCATCTCATCCAGCTCCACTGCCAGGACCGCACACCTGACCGCATCGATGATGTGATCACGCCCTTTTGAATAGATCACTTTGCCGTTGGACATCGTGTAGGTCTGGGTGGTGAACTGGTCCTCGATCTCGATGTCACTGTCGGGGAAGGTGATCAGCTTACGTGCCAGTCGACCGTTGATCAGGCTGGTCATCAGCTCCTTGGTGCGCTTCTTGAT
>Ga0068714_10000931_pt1 | contig 47676 bp, 47 predicted proteins | sample MTBNYHSulfiMetaG_FD_62988 | JGI IMG/M metagenome (GOLD analysis project Ga0068714, IMG submission 62988) | Enrichment culture microbial communities from rom New York Harbor, USA that are MTBE-degrading - MTBE-NYH (New York Harbor Sulfidogenic)... | ecosystem: Environmental > Aquatic > Marine >... | reverse complement strand
ATCGTGAAATCGTGAAATCGTGAAATCGTGAAATCGTGAAATCGTGAAATCGTGAAATCGTGAAATCGTGAAATCGTGAAATCGTGAAATCGTGAAATCGTGAAAATCTTCACCTGTCATCTTTCACTTGTCACTTGTCACTTGTCACTTGTCACTTGTCACTTGTCACTTGTCACATGCAACTTGCCACTGCTCTTCAAGTATGACAGAGCGGCCGGTTATCCGGATTCTCCACCCCTTCAGCGATGGTCTGCGCCATGTCACGCAGCTCTTCCATGGAGATGCAGTTCAGCAAGCGGGCGAGCAGCTCGGGGTCGAGCCGAATGGTGCAGGCGCTGCCGTCGCTCAGGGCGACATGGACACCCGCGACATTCTTCTCCAGGGCATCGTCGGTGCCTTCGAACAGCTCTGCGGTCTCCTGCAGCAGTTTTTCGTAGCAGTAATCGATTTCATCGCCGATGGCATCATCGAGGTCTTCGGGCACCTCGGCGATGCACGCTCCGTCCTCGTCGCTGAGACGGCACTCCACGCCTTTGTCGCGGAGAAAATCGGCAAACTTCTGGCGTATCGATTCATCAAAAAAAACGTACTCAAGCATGGCTATCTCTTACCTTTGTTTCTGGGGGGGGGGAATAACGTGAGGCGTGAGATCGTGAGATCGTGAGATCGTGAAAATCATCACCTGTCACCTGTCACCTCTCACCTGTCACCTTGATGGGATTCATCCCATCCTACGGCCTGCGCATCAGGATAACGTAGGCAATGGCGTGCTCCTTCTCGTCGGAGATGGAGAGAAAGTGCTCGCCGATGCCGAGTTCCTCGCAGAGGGAATCGGCCCGACCGCTGAAGCTGAGCAGCGGCCGGCCGCGACTGTCGTGGGTAACAGCGATGTCGCGCATGCGCAGGCCATCACTGAAACCGGTACCGAAAGCCTTCGCCGCCGCCTCCTTGGCGGCGAAGCGCTTGGCGAGAAAGTGTTCCGGCCTCGCCGCTTCGGTGAAGCCCTGCTGCTCGCCTGGGGCAAGGATGCGCTCGGCAAAGCGTGTACCATGGCGCTGCAGGGCGTTGGCAATACGGGCGATACTGACGATGTCGGTACCGATTCCGTAGATCATCCGCGCCGCGCCTCGCGCATCAGGCGCTTCATCTCCCGCACCGCCTCCTGCAGGCCGACGAAAACGGCCCGGGCGATGATGGCATGGCCGATATTGAGTTCGCGGATTTGCGGGATCCGGGCGATAGCCGCGGTGTTGTGATAGTGCAGGCCGTGGCCGGCATTGACCTGCAGACCGGCCTCGCTGCCGAACTGCACCGCCTGTTCGATACGCGCGAGTTCGGCCTGCGCCTGCGCCGGGTCCGATGCGTCGGCGAAATGGCCGGTATGGATCTCGATAGCAGGCGCCCCGCACTCGACAGCGGCCTCGATCTGCGCAGGCTCGGCGTCGATGAAGAGGGAGACCCGCACGCCCGCCTCCGCCAGGCGCTGGCAGGCATCGCGGATACGCCCCTTCTGTCCCGCCACATCGAGCCCGCCTTCGGTGGTCAGCTCTTCACGACGCTCGGGCACCAGGCAGCAGTCAGACGGGCGCAGCTGCTCGGCGATGGCCAGCATCTCGTCGGTGACGGCCATCTCCAGGTTCATGCGCGTCTGCAGGATCTCCATCAGCAGGCGCACATCGCGCTCCTGGATGTGGCGGCGATCCTCGCGCAGGTGCAGGGTGATGCTGTCCGCGCCGGCCTGCTCGGACTCGATCGCGGCCTGCACCGGGTCGGGATAGCGGGTGCCCCGCGCCTGGCGCAGGGTGGCGACGTGATCGATATTCACACCGAGCAGTATCGGCTGTGGCTTGTTCAACTCATTAACTCCTTATCATTATCAATTCTTACCACGAAGCACACGAAGATCACGAAGAATAAGAACAATAATCAGGACCCATGCCTCAATGCAGCAGAGATCATTACCTGACCCATATATTAACCAGGGCAAACAATTTACCCGTTGCGGCGAGCACGCCTGCCCTATGTATCGTTTACACGTTGATTATAGCGGCAGCCCGTGGCCGCCATGCCATGGCCATCCATATCCTTCGTGCCCTTCGTGAGCTTCGTGGTAAATCATTCCTGGTCACGCTTGGCTTGGCCATAACGCTGGCGAAACAGCTCGCGGCTGGCGAGCGGCCTGGGCCCGAGATAGCGCGAGAGAATCATGCGCATCAGGCGCTTGGCCTCGGCTTGCGCACGGCTGTCGGCATCGTCGCCACGCTCAAGCGCCAGCAGGGTGGCGCCGTGGACCGACAGGCACTCTTCAGCGTCATACTCCATCCGCCGCGGCCCGAACTCTGGCAGATAACAGTAACGCTGTTGCGCCGCTACCATTTCGCCACTTCCCCCCTCGTGGGTCAACAGCAATCCATAGCCCAGCTCCTGCAGCAGATCCCGTTCAAACAGGCGCAGTGCCCATTCGTCCTGGCCCCTGGCCGCCAGAGTCTGCAGCGTTGCAGCATAACGCAGGAAGAGTTGCGGGTGGGGATCGTGACGGGGAAGCAGACGCATCAACAGTTCGTTGAGGTAGAAACCGCTGAGTACCACATCGCCCCCGATCGCCAGAGGGGTTCCCTGCGCTTCGGCACCGGTGAGCGTTGCCAGTTCGCCGCGACCGCTCCAGCTAAGCAGCAGCGCCTGAAAAGGCTGTAGCAGTGCCTGCATTGCACCGCGGCGGCTGCGGGCGCCGCGTGCTACCAGGCCAAGGCGCCCGTGCTCGGCACTGAAGGCCTCGATAAGCAGACTGGTATCGCGATAGGGTTTGCGGTGCAGCAAAAAGGCGGGCTGCAGGGCGACACGACCGTCACTGCTCATCCCGGTAACCGAGGCTACTCAGTATGCGCTCGTTGTCCGACCAGCCTTCCTTGACCTTCACCCAAAGCTGCAGAAACACCTTCTCGCCAAACAGCCGCTCCATATCCTCGCGCGCGCTACGCCCGATCTCCTTGAGCCGCTCGCCGCCCTTGCCGATGACGATGATTTTCTGGCTCTGCCGCTCCACCCAGATCAGGGCGCTGATGCGCAGCATCCCTTCATCCTCCTTGAACTGCTCGATCTCCACCGTGGTGGCATAGGGTAGCTCCTTGCCCAGGGAGCGCATCAGTTTCTCGCGCACCAGTTCGGCGGCGAGGAACCGTTCGCTGCGATCGGTGACATACTCCTCCGGAAACACCGGCTCGCCCTCGGGCAGGGCATCGTAGACCACCTTCTCCAGCTCGCCCACGTTCTTGCCCTTTAACGCAGAGAGCGGCACCACGGCGGCAAAGTCCATCTTTGCCGAGAGCTGCTGCAACAGGGGCAACAGCTCCTCCTTGTCCTTGATCTCGTCGACCTTGTTGACCACCAGCGCCACCGGAGTCCCCTTCTCCCTGACCCGCTTGAGCACGTTCTCGTCCTCCTCGGTCCAGCGGTGGACGTCGACGACAAACAGGATCAACTCCACATCGTCCAGGCTGGAGGTTGCTGCCCGGTTCATGTAGCGATTCATCGCCTTGTGCGCATTCAGATGCAGGCCGGGGGTATCGACGTAGATGCACTGACTGCGCTCGTCGGTCTTGATGCCGAGGATGCGGTGGCGTGTGGTCTGCGGCTTGCTCGAAGTGATGCTGATCTTCTGCCCCAGGATCCGGTTCATCAGGGTGGACTTGCCCACGTTGGGGCGGCCGACGATCGCCACAAAACCACTGCGGTATGACTGTTCTTTCTCATTCACAATCGAGTTGTTCCAATGCTTTTTCTGCCGCACTCTGCTCCGCCTTGCGCCGGCTGGTGCCCTTGGCAAGCACCGGCTTGGGCAGGAGTTCGATACTGCAGCTGATAGTAAATTGCTGGTTATGCGCCTTGCCGTGGACATCCACGACGTCGTAAACCGGCAGCGGTTGCTGTCGTGACTGCAAATACTCCTGCAGCCGCGTTTTGGGGTCCTTGAGCGCCACATCGGGGTCGAGCCGCTGCAGACGTGGAGCAAACAGGCGCAGGATCAAGCGTTCCACCGTGGCGATGTCGGCATCGAGATAGACGGCGCCGAAGATGCTTTCCAGGGCATCGGCCAGGATCGACTCGCGACGGAAACCGCCGCTTTTGAGCTCGCCCGAGCCGAGGCGAAGGTAGTCGCCTAGCGACAACTCCATCGCCAGCTTGGCCAGCGTCTCGCCCTTGACCAGGGAGGCGCGGATACGGCTCAGGCGACCCTCGTCGATATCGGGAAAACGATGGTAGAGGTCGGAGGAGATAACGAAACTCAGGATCGAGTCTCCCAGAAACTCGAGCCGCTCGTTATTGTGACTGCCGACGCTGCGGTGCGTCAGCGCCTGCTGCAACAGGGCGCTGTCGGAGAACCTGTAATCGAGCTTGCGATACAGGTTATCCAGTGCACTGGTCACCGGGCAGGGACCTCGGCCGTATTATTGAAGCTCACCACCAGGGAGACATTCGAGATGAAGGGAATCCTCACCTCATAAGCGATCTCGACATGATAGATCTGCCCGTCCCGGATGATACTGATGTCATCCTTGCCGGCTTGGGTGACGTTGTTGATCTGAAAACGCCTCAGCAAGGTGTTGCGCACCTCGGCGGCACCCACGTATTCCTTGTCACGCTCCTGCTCCAGGCTTTCCAGCGAGGAACGAATGGAAAAATGTTCCATGTAAACCGGAAACAGCTTTAGCGTCGTAAAGGCGACGAAGCCGATCAGAAACATGGTCAGGACAAACCCAAACAGCGTGATCCCTTGCTGATGCTTTCTGGCATTCATGACAACACCTCGCATACTCCTCAATTAATCTGCCCGCCGAGTCTGTCCCAGCTGACGAAATAGTCCTTGTCCCAGTCCCAGCTCATCCAGATCAGGAAGGCCTTGCCGACAAGATTCTTTTCCGGCACGGTCCCCCATGCCCGGCTGTCACGACTGTTGTCGCGATTGTCCCCCATGGCGAAATACTGCCCCTCGGGAACAACGAACTCGAAATCCCCGCCAAACACATTGCGACCAGGCATTACCAGAATATCATGCTCGACGCCGAGCAGGTCCTCCTTGAGGTGCCTGGCACCGGTCATCACCTGGCCGCTGCCCTCCCCCACATAGGTGGAGAGATAGCGCTGCTCCGCCTGTTGACCGTTGACGCTTAGCACCTTGTTGCGGTAGAGAATGTGATCGCCCGGCACACCGATAACCCGCTTGATGTAATCGACACGCGGATTTTCCGGATAGCGAAAGACGATAATATCGCCACGTTGCGGGGTGCCGGTATCGAGGATCTTGCTGTTGATCGAGGGCAGCCGCAGGCCATAGGCGAACTTGTTGACCAGGATGAAGTCCCCCACCAGCAGGGTCGGCATCATCGATCCCGAGGGAATGCGAAACGGTTCCACGACGAAGGAACGCACCAGCAGGACGATGAGGATGATGGGGAAAAAGGAGCGCGACATTTCAATCAGGGTCGGCTCTCTTTCCGCCTTCTCCAGCGCCTCCTCGCTTACCTGCTCGCCGCTGCTCTTGAGCACCGCCACACGCTCGCGGCGTTTCGGTGCCCACAACAGCGCGTCCAGCCCCCAGATCAGGCCGGTGGCAAAGGTCAGCAGGACCAGGATCGTCGGGAAATCCAGGTTCATTGTTTCTTCCCCACATGCAACACGGCAAAAAATGCCTCTTGTGGAATCTCGACGGAACCGATGTTTTTCATGCGTTTCTTCCCTGCTTTCTGCTTTTCCAGCAATTTACGTTTACGGCTGACGTCACCGCCGTAGCATTTTGCGGTGACATTCTTGCGCAACGCCTTGACGTTGGTGCGGGCGATAATGTGCGCGCCGATGGCGGCCTGAATCGCCACCTCGAACATCTGCCGGGGGATCAGTTCCTTCATGCTCTCGGCCAGTTCGCGGCCGCGAACCTGGGCCTGGTCGCGATGGACGATGACCGCAAGGGCGTCGACAATCTCGCCGTTGATCATGATGTCCAGCTTGACCAGTTCGGCCGCTTCAAAGCGGTTGAACTGATAATCCAGCGAGGCGAAGCCGCGGCTGACCGATTTCAGCCTGTCGAAGAAATCGAGCACCACCTCATTGAGCGGAAGCTCATAGGTCAACGAGACCTGCTTGCCGGCGTATTGCAGATTCTTCTGCACCCCGCGCTTTTCGATGCACAGGGTGATCACATTGCCGACATACTCCTGCGGCACCAGTATGTTCGCTGTGATGATCGGCTCGCGGATCTCGTCGATGAGGTTGGTGGCAGGCAGTTTCGCCGGATTGTCCACCATCATCGTTTCGCCCTTGGTGGTGATCACCTCATAGACCACGGTCGGTGCGGTGGTGATGAGGTCCAGGTCGTATTCGCGCTCCAGGCGCTCCTGGATGATCTCCATGTGCAGCATGCCAAGGAAGCCGCAACGGAAGCCGAATCCGAGCGCCTGCGAGGTCTCGGGCTCGTAGAACAGCGAGGCATCGTTGAGGCGCAGTTTGGAGAGCGCCTCGCGCAGGTTCTCATAATCGTCGCTGCTGACCGGGAACAGCCCGGCGAAAACCCGCGGCTGGGCCGGCTGAAAGCCGGGCAGCGGTGCGTCTGCCGGCTTGTCGGTAAGGGTCAGGGTATCGCCGACCGGCGCGCCGTCGATCTCCTTGATGCCGGCGATGACATAGCCGACCTCGCCGGCCTCCAGCCCGTCCAGGTGCGTCATCTTCGGGCTGAATATCCCCACCTTGTCCACCAGATGGCTGCGCCCGGTGGACATCGTGGTGATCTTCTGTTTCGGCTTGAGCCTGCCCTGCATCACCCGCACCAGGGAGACCACCCCCAGGTAATTGTCAAACCAGGAGTCGATGATCAGGGCCTTGAGCGGCGCATCGCGATCGCCCTTAGGCGGCGGGATCTTGGCCACCAACTGCTCGAGCAGCTCGTCGATGCCGATACCGGTCTTGGCGCTGACCAGCACCGCATCGTGGGCATCGATGCCGATGATCTCCTCGATTTCATCGATCACCCGTTCGGGCTCAGCCGCCGGCAGGTCGATCTTGTTCAGTACCGGCACCACCTCCAGCCCCTGATCGAAGGCGGTGTAGCAGTTGGCCACGGTCTGCGCCTCGACCCCCTGGGAGGCGTCGACCACCAGCAGCGCCCCTTCGCAGGCGGCCAGCGAACGGGAAACCTCATAGGAGAAGTCGACGTGCCCGGGGGTATCGATGAAGTTCAGCAGGTAGGTATCGCCATCCTTCGACTGGTAGTGCAGGGAGACGCTCTGGGCCTTGATGGTGATGCCGCGCTCACGCTCGAGGTCCATCGAGTCGAGCACCTGGGCGGCCATTTCGCGCTCGCTCAGGCCACCACAGATCTGGATAAAGCGATCGGAGATGGTGGATTTACCGTGATCGATATGGGCGATGATGGAGAAATTTCGAATGTGCGACAGTTCGGTCACTGGGTTTCTTTTATGTCCGCAGAGTGAGGGTCAGTGGCCGCGCAGCAGGCGATGATCCGGCTCCGCTGGCGCGCCACAAGGATGAAACGCGGAATTCTACCGGAAATCAATGCGTTGAGAAATAGGCTTCCAGCGCTTGTTGATCAAGAAAATAGTGGCAGATCTCCTCGCCCTCGCCGTCGGTGAGTACCGGGACCTTGTGGTTGTAGGCCCGCTGCAGCGCCTCATCGCCATCCACATCGACCATCTCCAGCCGATATTCCCCGAGGCCGTCGCTCTCGGCCAGCTCCCTTTGCATCTCCTCGCAAAGGGAGCAGCCGCTGCGAAAGTAGAGTACCAGGCGACGGCTCAATCCTTCGGCACCTTCAACGCCAGGAAGAGCGGGCCGCTGCGACGGATCACCAGCACCGGCACCGACTTGCCCTTCGGCAGCTGCTCAACCAGTTGCCGGTACTGTTTGCTGCTCTCCACGCTACGGTTATTGAGCCGGGTGATCACATCGCCGCGCTGAATCCCGGCATCGGCCGCAGCTCCGTCGGCAACCCGCTCAACCAGCACGCCGCCCTTCTCCAGCTCCAGCTCCTTGCGCTGTTCTGCTGTAAGATCGGTCACCGACAGTCCCAGTGCATCGGTCACGGTCTTGTGTGGCGAGCCCTGGGCCTGCTGCAGCTCCTCCTCCGCCGGCAGCTCGCCGATGCGCACCATCAGGCTTTTCACCTTGCCGTCGCGCAACACCTTTACCCGAGCCGCCTCACCGACCCGGGTACGCCCGACCAGATGAGGAAGGTCCGAAGAGTAGCTCACCTCCTTGCCGTCGTACTCAAGGATCACATCCCCGACCTCGATACCGGCCTTGCCCGCAGGGGAATCATCCAGCACCTGGGCCACCAGCGCGCCCATCGGCTTCTCCATACCGAAAGACTCGGCCAGTTCACGGGTAACATCCTGGATCATCACCCCGAGCCAGCCGCGGGTGACATGACCCTGCTCCTTGAGCTGGCGGGTGACATCGATGGCCACATCGATGGGAATGGCGAAGGAGAGTCCCATGAAGCCGCCGGTGCGGCTGTAGATCTGGGAGTTGATGCCGACCACCTCACCATCGAGGTTGAACAGCGGGCCGCCCGAGTTGCCGGGATTGATCGCCACGTCGGTCTGGATAAAGGGGACATAGTTCTCGCTCGGCAGGCTGCGGCCCAGCGCGCTGACCACACCGACCGATACCGAATGATCGAAGCCGAACGGGGTGCCGATGGCCATCACCCACTCGCCGACCTTGAGCGAGGCGCTGTTGCCGATCTTGACCACCGGCAGGTCCGAGGCATCCACCTTGAGCAGGGCGATATCGCTGCGCTTGTCGGCACCGACCAGCTCCGCCACCAGCTCCCGGCGGTCGCTGAGACGCACCAGAATCTCGTCGGCCTCTTCGACCACGTGGTTGTTTGTCAGGATGTAGCCATCCTTGTCGATGATGAAGCCGGAACCGAGGGAGCGGGCCTCCCGCTCCTGCGGCATTTCGCCGCCACCCTCGCCGAAGAAGTGGCGAAACAGATCTTCCCACGGACTGCCCTCGGGGATATCGGGCATCTCCAGCCCGGGCGGCAGCACCCGGCGCGATGTCGTCTGCTTGGTGCTGATATTCACCACGGCGGGGCCGTAAGCCTCCACCAGGCGGGTAAACTCGGGCAACTCGCGTGCCTGGGCAGCCTGGGCGGCGAACAGGACCAGGGATACAAGCAGCAGCTTCCAGCTGCGCGAAAGGAGATGTGCCTTCATAAATTGTTAACCCTTGTTGTGCTTACAAATTCACGGATATTTTATGGACAGTGGGCTGTGCCGCACTGGTGCGCAAAATGACGGCCATGAAACGCTCATCCGCAGCGAGCCTGCGGTTGTAGCGGTGCAACCAGAAAAATCCTGCAGCCAGGCCTGCCAGACCAAGGATGAGACTCAACGTCTCGGGCTCGCTCCCCCACTGCGGCGCGAGCACTTCACCCAGCAGTGCCCCCGCCAGCATGGCCAGCAGCGGCACGATATAGACCGCGAGTGAGCCTCTCAGCAAGACCTGCTCATCGATTCCCAGCACCACCGCATCGCCCGGCCTGGCTGCGATGGGATTGCGTACCCGGAGCCGCTGGCTGCGCCTGCCGAGGACCTTGCTCAGGGCGCCGGTTCCGCACCCCTTTGCTGAACAACTGCCGCAACTGCTGCGCCTTTGCGTCTCGACCCAGGCGTAGTCACCCTCGGTTTCGACGACGTGGGCGGTCTCTTCAATCATCGCTTAATCCTCCGCCGCCGGGAGGATCGATTCGGCGATTTGTTTCACGGTGACCGGGGGAACCTCGCCGACGACCGTGGCGAGGAAACCGTCGAGCCGACGCCGATAGGCGTTGATCCCGCCCATGCCCGGGGTCGCGACAAACCCGCTCTCACCCTCGTCGCCCTCTTCGATAAAGACCGACACCGAGGAGAGGCCGTCGCTGTAGAGATGGTGTTCGACCGGCTTCGACTTGTGCGGAAGATAGTGCAGGCGCTCGACATCCTGCTGGAAACCGGGCGGCAGTGTATCGACCTGCCAGCGTACCTGGCCATCAGCCAGGGGCACCGCTTCGCTAGCGCGGTTCAGCTCCAGAATCTGGCCCGGGTTCTCGGTCTGCGGCTCGAGCATCGCCGGCGGGATCCGCTCGTGCAACTCCAGCGAGGTGAACATGACCTGCTCGACGATCTTTCCCTGCTCATTGACCACTTCGGCGCGCAGCAGCAGGCCGTTCTCCTCCGCCAGCCAGATATTTTGTCCGTAACGATACTGATCGCGCGGGATGATGGAGAGCTGGTGTGCATTCAGTCCGGCAATCCTGTCGCCACCCTGCAAGCTGAAATCGTAATACTGGCGCAGGGTCTCGAGGGCGGCGGGCTGGATCACGGGGAAAGAACGGGGCGGTCCGGCTTGTTCCACGACCATCGAGCTGTCTTCGGGCAGGATACAGGTGACCTTGTCGTGATCGCGGATCACCTCGCGAGGCGTACCGCTGAGTGAGACCAGACGCTCATGCTCGCCGCTTTCATCCACGGCATGGATGATGCGCATCGTCTGCAGGCTGCCCCCCTCCTGGTAGACGAAGGTGCCGGTGTAATTGAGCTGATGGGCGGCCTGAGTCATGCGCTCCAGCCATGCCGCGACGTCGTCGGCGGCAACCAGCTGGGGCGAAAACAAGCCACCGAGGCAAAACAGGAGGGTAATGTGGATGGCGCGCACGGCGCGCATATTACTGACCAACCTTGTGGCCGACGATACGGACATACGGCAACATCCCATGCATACCGGAACTGACGGCATATTCGTTGTGGTTGACCAGATAGGGAGCGAGTTGCTCGCCGTTTGATAGCTGCGGATTGGCCGTGACGCTGGCCAGTTGCGGCTCGAGACGAACGTACTCCTGCGGTGCATTTGCGGCCACGCTCACCGGACCGCTCTCCTCATCCAGATTGCTGATACCGAGGATGGCGACACCGGTGACGGATGCGGCGACCGCCAGTCCTGCGGCATGGCGCAGCCAGGGACGGGGCGCCCGCTGCGGGGCGAGGATAACCGGCTCCCGCTCCAGCGCTTCGGCCACGCGCAGGCTCAGGTCGGGCATGACGCGGTCTTCGAGGTTGCTGTGCAGCGCATCGCGAATCAGGTGATAGCGACTCCAGCTCGTCAATAGCTCGGGCTCCTGGCGCATGGCATCCAGAGCCCGCTTCAGCTCATCGCCGGCGAGTTCCCCATCAGCCAGGGCCGATACCCATTCTTTTTTCTGTTCTGCCATTTTTCGCTACTCCGGTGAACCACCGACGAAACCCTGCCGTCAGGACTCGAGCAGGGGCTTTAATTTTGCCTCGATCGCTTCGCGCGCCCGGAAAATCCGGGAGCGGACCGTGCCGATCGGACACTCCATCGCCTGGGCGATCTCCTCATAACTGAGACCCTCCAGCTCGCGCAGGGTTATCGCCGTGCGCAGATCTTCGGGCAAGGCATCGATCGCCTCGTAAATCACCCGTTCCACCTCATCGCGGTGGACCAGCTGCTCGGGGAGATCGGTCTCCCGCAGCTTGCTGTCGCCATCGAACTGCACCGCGTCCTCGGCATCGATGTCGGTATCCGGCGGTCGCCGGCTCTGCGACACCAGATAATTCTTCGCGGTGTTGATGGCGATGCGGTAGAGCCAGGTATAGAAGGCACTGTCACCACGGAAATTGGCGAGGGCGCGGTAGGCCTTGATAAAGGTCTCCTGAGCGACATCCTGCGCCTCATCCTGATCCCGCACATAGCGGGAGATGAGCTTGATGATCTTCTGCTGGTACTTGCGCACCAGCACATCAAAGGCCTTCTTGTCGCCATGCTGTACACGCCGGACCAGTTCCTGGTCGACATTAATCTCGCCCATTCGGGCCTTCCCCTTCAGGTACCTGGCAACCGCTGAGCACCCAAACCGTATGACAGCCCGAGGTGATCAGAGTTCGCCAAACCAATGAAATTTTCTGTATATTCGCATTCTATGTTAGAAAGTAGCTGGCCGGGGACGAAAATCCTGACCGGGGCGACCGTCCGATAAGGTATTGTCTCAATTTACCTTAATAAATACAAACAGTTAAATAAAACACACCCTTTATGTCCCCACAATACAGTACCGATGTCCTGGTCATAGGTAGTGGCGCCGCCGGGCTCACCCTCGCGCTGCAGCTCGCCGACCGGGCGCACGTCACCGTTCTCTCCAAGGCGGGACTTGAAGAGGGTTGCACGCTCCACGCCCAGGGCGGCGTCGCGGCGGTGCTCGACGAACACGACTCCATCGAGTCCCATGTGGAGGACACCCTCAATGCCGGCGCCGGACTGTGCGATCCCGGTGTGGTGCAGTTTGTGGTGGAGCATGGTCGTGCCGCGATTGAAACCCTGATCGCCGAAGGGGTCCCCTTTACCCGGGAGCAGGAAGCGGGCGCCCAGGCGTATCACCTGACCCGCGAGGGGGGGCACAGCCACCGGCGGATTATCCACGCCGCCGACGCCACCGGCAACGCCATCGAAACCACCTTGCTCGGCAGGGCCCGTGCCCACCCCAACATCACCCTGCACGAGAATCACATCGCCATCGACCTCATCACCCGAGAGAAACTCGGAGAGGATGGCGAGAACCGGGTACTCGGCGCCTATGTCCTCAACCGCCACAGCGGCCATGTGGATGCCTTTCGCGCCAGCCACGTGGTGCTGGCGAGCGGCGGGGCCAGCAAGGTCTACCTCTACACCAGCAACCCCGATCTCTCGACCGGGGACGGCATCGCCATGGCCTGGCGTGCCGGCTGCCGGGTGGCCAATATGGAGTTCAACCAGTTCCACCCGACCTGCCTCTACCACCCCCAGGCCAAGAGTTTTCTCGTTACCGAGGCGATCCGCGGCGAAGGGGGCAAACTGCTGCTGCCCGACGGCAGCCGCTTCATGCACCGCTTCGACCCGCGCGGCGAGCTGGCACCGCGCGACATCGTCGCCCGCGCCATCGACCATGAGATGAAACGCCTCGGCGCCGAGTGCGTCTACCTGGATATCAGCCACAAGCCCGCCGAGTTCATCACGCAGCACTTTCCCACCGTTTATGCACGCTGCCTGGAATACGGTTTCGACATGACCCGCGAGCCGATCCCGGTGGTCCCCGCGGCGCACTACACCTGCGGCGGGGTGATGACCGACATCCATGGCCGGACCGACGTGCCCGGGCTCTACGCCATCGGCGAGGTCACCTTCACCGGCCTGCACGGCGCCAACCGCATGGCCAGCAATTCGCTGCTCGAGTGCCTGGTGTTCGGCGAGTCGGCCGCCCGGCATATCCTGCAGCAGCTCGACACCGTCGGCATGCCCGGCGCCCTGCCGCCGTGGGACGAAAGCCGGGTGACCGACTCCGACGAAGAGGTGGTGGTCTCCCACAACTGGGAGGAGCTGCGCCACTTCATGTGGGACTATGTGGGTATCGTGCGCACCAACAAGCGCCTGCAGCGTGCCAAACGCCGCGCCGATCTGCTCAGTGCCGAGATCGACGAGTACTACGGCAACTTCCGTGTCAGCAACGACCTGCTGGAGCTGCGCAACCTGGTGGTGGTTGCCGACCTCATCATCCGCTCGGCGATATCGCGCAAGGAGAGCCGCGGTCTGCACTACACGCTCGATTATCCGGATCTCGACAGCGGCCATCCGCCGCAAAATACGGTGCTGGTCCCGGAAAATTTTCGCACCTGATCCACGGCTCATCCCGGATTTTAAGACTGCTCTCGCCAAGCCATGAAGTGCGTCAGGGAGAATCCCCTCTTTGCACGCCTTGCATCGCTGCGAGAATCTTGGAACGCCGGGGTGAAGTGCCACCCCGGACAGACTGCCGTCCCACCAGCTTCAACCGCACCAGCAGACGGCGAAAGACGACGGCGCCAACGCAGGCGGGAAGTAGCACCAGCGAGCGCCGGCCCCTGCCGACAGCGTGATTGAAATTCAGGATCACCATCCCTGTCGCCACATAGGTATCGCCGCGCAGGAGAAGCTCCCTCTCCTCCCCTCCCTGAGACCACCACCAGCGCTCGTCGCCATCCCATGTCAGGGTGAGCGCGTCGCCGCCCAGCTCGCAACGTCGCTGCCAGCAGCGCCAGGCAAGTGCGGCAATCAGCAGGCAGGCAAAGGAGCGTATGAGCAGCGGCAGGGGAAGGAGCATGAGCAAGAGCAGGGAGAGGGCGACGACAACGGAAAAGAGTAGACGCAGCAAGCTGGTTGTCGAACACTCAAGCTGCAGCCGGTGGGCGTATTTCCTGGCCGACATGAATAAAATCCTTTTTCTTTACCGGTGCTTCCGCTCGGGGCGTCCAGTCAGAGAATACCCATCATAGCCACCGGGGTAAAGTGGCGGCATGCAGCGCCGCGCATCTCCTCGCAGGTATGGACTATTATCATGCGATCGATAATCCGCTATGCTTAGCCAAGCATATTAGTGGGGATAGCATATGAACAACGAGTGGCTGGATACATTGGTGGCCCAGGGAGCAACAGTAATCGGCGGCAAGGTTGCCGATTTTGGTGCGCCACAGGAAGAGCTTGCCGAGACCATTGAGGGAGACGTCCTGTGCGACCTGAGCCATCTTGGCCTGATCCGGGCAAGTGGTGAAGATAGCGGCATCTTCCTGCAGGGGCAGTTTACCAACGATGTGCGCAAGGTCAGCGCGCAGCAGCACCAGTTGAGCAGTTACTGCAGTCCCAAGGGGCGCATGCTTGCCCTGTTTCGCCTGTTCCAGCACCAGGGCGACTTCTATCTCAACCTGCCGCAGGAGCTGCTGGAACCCACCCTCAAGCGTCTCAAGATGTTCGTCCTGATGTCCAGGGTGAGCCTTGAGGATGCCAGCGACAAACTGCTGCGCTTCGGCCTCTCCGGACCGAACGCGATGCCGCTGCTGCTGGAGCACTTCAGCTCGGTGCCGGCCAGGGCGGACGAAGCGCTGAGCCACGACGGCATCACCCTGCTGCACCTTGCAGGACCGCACCCCCGCTTCGAGATCCACGGCGAGCCGGCAGCCATGCAGAGCCTGTGGCGTTCACTCGCCGGCAGGGCGCGCAAGGTCGGGGCCGACTGCTGGGATCTGCTCGATATCCATGCCGGACTGCCGGGGGTTTACCGCGAGACGGTCGAGGCCTTCGTGCCGCAGATGCTCAACCTCCAGCTGGTCAACGGCGTCAGCTTCAAAAAGGGATGCTATACCGGCCAGGAGATCGTCGCCCGCATGCAATATCTCGGCAAGCTCAAGCGGCGCATGTATCTTGCCCACGCCGAGTCCCCTGTCCGGCCGAGGCCGGGGGATGAGTTGCACTCCCCTCTCAGCGCCAGCGGCCAGGGCGCCGGCAAGGTGGTCAAGGCGGCCCCCTCCCCGGCGGGTGGCTTTGACATGCTGTGTGTCATCGAGAACACGGCCGCCGCGGGCGAAGGACTCACCCTCGGCAACGAGGGGGGGGCAACACTCGAACTCCTGCCCATGCCTTACAGCCTGGAACAGGCAGAAACCTCACCGCAAGCGGCGGGATAGCACGTGGTGATCGATGTCGACGGATAGCGCAGACGATATCCCGCAGCAACTGCTTCAGGATATCGAACGCAATGCCCTGGCGCTGCCAGCACTACCCGATATCGCCATCCGGGTACGGGATGCGGTAAATGGCGGCAATTGCTCTGTCGGTGAAATTTCGCGCATCATCGCCACCGATGCCGCACTCAGCGCACGGCTGATCCAGGTTGCCAACAAGTTCCGTTCCGACATCACGATTGAGGGCCTGGAAAAAGCGGTCGAATGCCTTGGCATGAACCGGCTGCGCGACATGGTGATCAATCTGGTCATGGAACAGCTGTTCCATGCGCCGTGCGAACCGGCCGACAAGAAACTGCGCGAATTGTGGGAACACAGTCTGACCGTCGCCGCCATCAGCCATGTGCTGGCGGCGCACTTCACCCGACTGGCGCCGGAGGAGGCGATGCTGGCAGGCCTCATTCATAGCATCGGCGCCCTGCCGCTCCTCATCCGGGCCGGTGACTATCCGGAGTTGCTGGAAAACGAGACAACGCTGGAGCTGGCCCTATCGAAGTTGCAAGCGCCGCTCGGCACCCTCCTCCTCAAGGCATGGAACTTCCCGGCGGAGCTGCAAGCGGTCCCGGCACAACACGAAAATCTCGCACGCGACTCGGCGCAAACCGATTATGTCGATGTGGTCACCGTAGCCAACCTGCAGAGCTACATCGGCAGCGAACATCCCCTGGCACAAGCGGACTGGAGCAAGGTACCCGCCTTTACCAAGCTCGGCATCAGCCCCGAGGCCAACCTGCTCGAGAGTAAAGAGCTGGCAGCGGCGATCAGGGAAGCGCAACACCTGCTCGCTCCCTGAGCTTGCTCTCTCCGCGATTGATGCGGTTCGCTGCGCTCACCACATCCTACATTGGAATTTCACAGCTCCGTAGGATGCGGTGAGCCGTGCGAACCGCATCGCTCGCGCCAACCATATCCGCCTCATTCACTCCGCCTCGATTGATGCGGTTCGCTGCGCTCACCACATCCTACATCGGAATTTCGCAGCTCCGTAGGATGCGGTGAGCCGTGCGAACCGCATCGCTCGCGCCAACCATATCCGCCTAATTCACTCCGCCTCGATTGATGCGGTCGCTGCGCTCACCGCATCCTACATTGGAATTTCACAGCTCCGTAGGATGCGGTGAGCCGTGCGAACCGCATCGCTCGCGCAACCAACCATATCCGCCCAATTCACTCCCGCCTCGATTGATGCGGTTCGCTGCGCTCACCACATCCTACATCGGAATTTCGCAGCTCCGTAGGATGCGGTGAGCCGTGCGAACCGCATCGGTCGCGCCAATCATATCCGCCTCATTCACTCGTGCCCTGATTGATGCGGTTCGCTACGCTCACCACATCCTACATTGGAATTTCACAGCTCCGTAGGATGCGGTGAGCCGTGCGAACCGCATCAGTCGCGTCCCATCCTCATAGTCATTCCCCGCCATCTATTGAAATGTCCTTCTCGCAAGTCCACTCAGACGGATAAAGCCCACGCCGTACGTAGCCATGAAAGCTCGAATAAGGCCAATCTGCTACTTGCTTCACCCAACCATGCTTTACCGGGTTCCAATGGATGTAATCGGCATGCTGTTCGAAATCCCGTTCATCACGGATCAGGTGCTCCCAGTAACGACGCTGCCATATCCCGCGTTCGCCCCGATTCATACGACTTTCCGAGCGGTGTTCAATTGGAGGGAGGGCACGGGAAAAACCCGCCTTGATCAAGGCCCATCGCGTTTTGTAATCGTCGTCACCCTCCGGCAACGTCCAGATACAGTGCAGATGTTCCGGCAGAACGACAATCGCGTCGAGCTCAAAGGGATGAGCCCGCATCACCTTGCGAAAACACTCCCGTAGCAGGTCGATATTCTCGGTCAACATGCGATTGCCGTGGCGCTCGGCGCAATTCACGGTGAAGAAATAGCATGCTCCGGCGATCCTTGCCCTGCGGTAGTTGGCCATATCGATTCCTTTCGACTCTTTGATGAATCTCTGCACTATTCGATGCGGTGAGCTGTGCGAACCGCATCGGTCGCGTCAATCATATCCGCAACATTCCCTCGCGTCTCGATTGATGCGGTTCGTTCCTCACCGCATCCTACGTTGAAAACCCGCAATTCCGTAGGATGCGGCGAGCACAGCGAACCGCATCGCTCGCGCCGTTACTCCCCTTGCGGGCGCATGTGCGGGAACAGCAGAACGTCGCGAATGGAGGGCGCGTCGGTGAACAGCATCACCAGCCGGTCGATGCCGATCCCCTCCCCGGCGGTCGGCGGCAGGCCGTGCTCCAGGGCGACGATGTAGTCGGCATCGAAGTGCATCGCCTCCTCGTCGCCGGCGGCCTTCTCCTCGACCTGGCGGCGGAAGCGCTCGGCCTGGTCTTCGGGGTCGTTGAGCTCGGAGAAGCCGTTGGCGATCTCGCGCCCGCCGACGAAAAACTCGAAACGGTCGGTGACGAAGGGATCGCTGTCACTGGGCCGGGCCAGCGGCGAGACCTCGGTCGGATAGGCGGTGATGAAGGTCGGCTCCTTCAACAGATGTTCAGCGGTCTTCTCGAAGATCTCGATCTGCACCTTGCCGAGGCCGTAGCTCTCCTTGAGCGGGATGCCCAGCGCCGTGGCCACCTTGCACGCTTCCTCCAGCGAGTCGAGCTGCTCCGCCTTGAGATCGGGGTTGAAGTGCAGGATCGCCTCCTTCACCGTCATGCGCCGGAACGGCTCGCCAAAGTGGTACTCCTCGCCCTGGTAAGTCACAGTGGTGGTGCCCAGCACCTCCTCGGCGAGGTGGCGCAGCATCTCCTCGGTCAGGTCCATCAGATCGTGGTAATCGGCATAGGCCTGGTAGAACTCGATCATGGTGAACTCGGGGTTGTGCCGGGTCGAGAGCCCCTCGTTGCGGAAGTTGCGGTTGATCTCGAACACCTTCTCGAAGCCGCCGACCACCAGGCGCTTGAGATAGAGCTCGGGGGCGATGCGCAGGTACAGCTCCATGTCCAGGGCGTTGTGGTAGGTGGTGAAGGGTTTCGCCGTGGCGCCGCCGGGGATCGCCTGCATCATCGGCGTCTCCACCTCGAGGAAATCGCGGTGGGTCAGGAACTCGCGAATGGAGTGGACGATCTTCGAGCGGGTACGGAAGGTCTCGCGGGTGACGTCGTTGATGATGAGATCCACGTAGCGCTGGCGGTACTTGGTCTCCTGATCGCTCAGGCCGTGCCACTTCTCCGGCAGCGGGCGCAGCGATTTGGTCAGCAGGCGCAGCACGTCGACCTTGATCGACAACTCGCCGGTCTTGGTGCGGAACAGCACCCCCTCGGCGCCCAGGATGTCGCCAACGTCCCACTTCTTGAACTGCTCGTTGTAGAAATCCTCCGGCAGGCTATCGCGCTGCACGAACAGCTGGATGGTGCCGGACATGTCCTTGATATTGGCAAAAGAGGCCTTGCCCATGATGCGCTTGCTCATCATGCGCCCGGCAACGCTCACCCGCACCGGAGCGGCTTCCAGCTCCTCGCCCGGCATGTCGCCGTAGCGGGCGTGCAGTTCGCCGGCGACCACGTTGCGGCGAAAATCGTTGGGGAAGGCGAGGCCCTGCTCGCGGATCGCGGCCAGCTTGGCGCGGCGCTCCTGGATCAGCTTGTTCTCGTCCTGTTGCGGGTTCTCTTGCTTCACGTCACTCATCAAACCGTTATCCTGGTTACAGGCCGCTTTTCAGGCTGGCCTCGATAAAATCATCCAAATCCCCGTCCAGCACCGCCTGGGTGTTGCTGGTCTCGACACCGGTGCGCAGGTCCTTGATGCGCGACTGATCCAGCACGTAGGAGCGGATCTGCGAGCCCCAGCCGATATCGGACTTGGTCTCCTCCAGCGCCTGCTGATCGGCGCTGCGCTTTTGCATCTCCAGCTCGTACAGCTTCGCCTTGAGCTGCTTCATCGCCTGGTCCTTGTTCTTGTGCTGGGAGCGATCGTTCTGGCACTGCACCACGATCCCGGTCGGGTTGTGGGTGATGCGCACCGCCGACTCGGTGCGGTTGACGTGCTGGCCGCCGGCGCCGGAGGCGCGGTAGACGTCGATGCGCAGGTCCGCCGGGTTGATCTCGATCTCGACGCTGTCGTCGATCTCGGGCGAGACGAACACCGAGGCAAAGGAGGTGTGGCGGCGGTTGCCCGAATCGAAGGGCGACTTGCGCACCAGCCGGTGCACCCCTGTCTCGGTGCGCAGCCAGCCGAAGGCGTACTCGCCCTCGAACTTGATGGTGGCGCTCTTGATGCCGGCGACCTCGCCGTCGGAGACCTCCATCAACTCGGTCTTGAAGCCGCTGCGCTCGCCCCAGCGCAGGTACATGCGCAGCAGGATGCTGGCCCAGTCCTGCGCCTCGGTGCCGCCGGAGCCTGCCTGGATATCCACGTAGGCGTTGTTGGGGTCCATCTCGCCGGCGAACATGCGGCGAAACTCCAGCTCCTCGAGCTTCTTCTCGGCCCCGGCCACATCGGCACTGACTGCCGCGAAGGTGTCCTCGTCGTCCTCTTCCGCCGCCATCTCGAGCAGGTCGCGAGCATCGCCCAGGCTCTCGTTCAGGGTATCGATGGTCTCGACCACCTTTTCCAGCGCGACACGCTCGCGCCCGAGCTCCTGGGCATACTCCGGCTTGTTCCAGATCGCCGGGTCTTCCAGTTCGCGGCAGACCTCTACCAGGCGCTCACTCTTGAGATCGTAGTCAAAGATACCCCCTCAGGGCATCCACACGCCCTTGCATATCTTTGATTTTGTTCAGGACAGGATTGATTTCCAACATTGATTCGGGACCATTCCGGAAGGTGTAATAAAGCTGGCAATCATACTACACGGGAGGGATGGGGTGAAACCGGGAACGGAAAAAGATCTCAACGCAAAGATCGCAAAGACGCAAAGGGCGCAAAGGTTTTCAGGTCATGCAGGCTGGCGGTATGGGCCAACTCCAGGGGCCGCATATCTCAACAGGCCGAAAACTTGTCCAGCCTAATGAACCGATTGATTCTTCGGCGAACCGATAACATGCGGGTTCAACATTAGTACACTTTGCGCCCTTTGCGTCTTTGCGACCTTTGCGTTAAAGGTTTTAGTCCTTGAGCGACAAAACGTCCTGCATGTCGAACAGGCCCTTCTCCTTGTCGGCCAGCCAGGCGGCGGCACGCACCGCGCCCTTGGCGAAGGTCATGCGGCTGGAGGCCTTGTGGGTGATCTCGACCCGCTCGCCGATGCCGGCGAACATCACGGTGTGCTCGCCGACGATGTCCCCGGCGCGGATGGTCTCGAAGCCGATGGTCTTGCGCTCGCGCTCGCCGGTACGGCCCTCGCGACCGTAGACCGCGCACTCCTTGAGATCGCGCCCCAGCGCTTCGGCCACCGCCTCGCCCATCGCCAGGGCGGTGCCGGAGGGGGCGTCGATCTTGTGACGGTGGTGTGCCTCGATCACCTCGATGTCCACATCGTCGCCAAGCACCTGGGCGGCCAGCTGCAGCAGCTTGAGGCAGAGGTTGACGCCGACGCTCATGTTGGGGGCGAAGACGATGGCGATATCGCCGGCGGCATCGTTTAACCTGGCCTTTTGCGCCTCATCCAGGCCGGTGGTGCCGATCACCATCTTCTTGCCGGCGGCGCGGCAGACCTCGACGTTAGCCGCGGTCACCTCGGGCAGGGTAAAATCGACAAGCACGTCGAAGCTGTCGGTGGCCGCCTCGAGGCTGTCACCGATCGTCACCCCGAGGGAGCCGATACCGGCCAGTTCGCCGGCATCGCAGCCGATCATGGTCGAGCCAACGCGCTCTACCGCCGCGCCCAGCTCCACCCCATCGAGCATCTGGATCGCCTCGATGATGTTCCTGCCCATACGTCCGGCCGCGCCGGTGACTGCGATACGTGTCATCGTTCTTGCTGTCCTGTTTTTTCTTGCGCCGGCGGCTTATTGATCCGGCAATTACATTGCGGTTATGTGGCGGGCACGGCCCGCCCTATAATCGGTGCTTACCAGCTGATGTAGCTGTAACCCTGTTCCTGCAGTTCCATCAGGTCGGCAGCACCGACCTGGACCACCTGGGCGAAATCGACCAGGTCCTCTTCGCTCCACTTGAGGCTTTGCATGGTGTTGCCGCAGGCATGGAATTCCACTCCGTACTGGGCCAGCGAGGAGATGCGCTGGCGGATCTCCTCCTTCACCTCGCGGGCGGGATGCTTGCCCAGGATGTGGATCCCCTCGGCAAAGGCTACCACGACGATCTTGATGTTATCGCCGTATTTGCGCAGCATCTCGCCGACCGAGAAGATCACGTGATCCTGATAGCCAAGATCGGCCTTGTTGAACTGGTAGACCAGCTTGTGTTCAGGCTCATCACCGGGAAAATGGAGGTCGTCCACACCCGACTCTTCCTGGGCAGAAACCCGATTGCTGCCGAGCGCCGCCACACCGATCCCGGCCAGCGCGCCCCCGAGCAGGCGACGGCGCTTTCCGTCGGGCCCCTTTTTCACCATTGAACCCTGTTTCTTCTCTGGCATGAATTCTTCCTCACATGGCTGAGGGACAACAAAACGCCGAATGATTTCGGCGATCAGATGCGCGGTTACGACGGCTACGCCCCCGCGCCAATCAGAACTTCATCTCCTCGAAGAACTTCTTTACCCCATCCAGCCAGGAGTGGTGCTTGGGGCTGTGTGTGTTACTGCCGTGCATCGACTCATCGAACTCACGCAGCAACTCCTTTTGTTTGCTGGTGAGGTTGACCGGTGTCTCCACCATGATCTTGCACAGCAGGTCGCCCACCTGGGCACCGCGCACCGATTTCACACCCTTGCCGCGCAGGCGGAACAGCTTGCCGCTCTGGCTCTCGGCCGGAACCTTGAGCTTGACCCTGCCATTGAGTGTCGGCACATCCAGTTCGCCGCCGAGTGCCGCGGTGGCGAAACTGATCGGCACCTCGCAGTAGAGGTCATTTCCGTCGCGAATGAAGATCGGGTGCTCGCGCACCGCGATTTGCACATAGAGATCCCCCGGCGGCCCGCCGTTCTCCCCCGCCTCTCCCTCGCCGGAGAGACGAATGCGATCCCCGGTATCCACACCGGCAGGAACCTTGACCGAGAGGGTCTTCTGCTTCTGCACCCGCCCTTCGCCATGGCATTTGTTGCACGGGTCGGCGATCACCTTGCCACTGCCATGGCAGCGCGGACAGGTCTGTTGCAGGGAGAAAAATCCCTGCTGCATGCGCACCTGCCCCTGACCGTGGCAGGTCGGACAGGTGGTCGGGCTGGTCCCTTTCTTCGCCCCGCTGCCGCCACACTCCTCGCAGGCAACCAGAGTCGGCACCCGAATCTTGACCGTGGTGCCGGCCACCGCCTCTTCCAGGCTGAGTTCGAGGTTGTAGCGCAGGTCAGCGCCGCGATAGACACGTTGGCCACCGCCTCTCGAGCCACCGAAGATATCGCCGAAAACATCGCCGAAGATATCGCTGAAGCTCCCTGCGCCGCGGTGTCCGCCCGCACCGTAACCGCCACCCATGCCGGCAACACCTTCGTGGCCGAACTGGTCGTAGGCGGCACGCTTTTGCGCATCGGACAGCACCTCGTAGGCCTCCTTGGCCTCCTTGAATTTGCCCTCGGCCTCCTTGTCGTCCGGATTGCGGTCCGGGTGGTGCTTCATCGCAAGCTTCTTGAAGGCCTTCTTGATCTCGGCCTCGGTGGCGTTGCGCTGGACCCCCAGCACCTCGTAATAATCGCGTTTAGTCATAGAATCAGTTTCAAGTTGCTAGTTACAAGTTACAAGAAAAAGCACAAGGGTCGAGGCGATGCCTCGACCCTTGTCACTTGCTGCTTGTCACTTGTCACTGCTTCTTATCATCAACCTCTTCGAACTCGGCATCGACCACGTCCTCATTCGACTTGCCGCCGGCAGCCTGGTCTGCCCCTTCAGCACCGGCCGCGACGCCCTCCTGCTGGCCCTGCGCATAGAGCTTCTCGGCCATCTTGCCGGAGGCATCGGTAAGCGCCTTGGTTTTGGCCTCGATGTTCTCCTTGTCGTCGCCCTTCATCGCCTCATCCAGTTCAGCGATGGCCTTTTCGATCGCCTCCTTCTCGCCGGGCTCCAGCTTGTCGCCCAGCTCCTCCATGGACTTGCGAGTAGCGTGGAGCATGGTGTCGGCCTGGTTGCGCGCGGTCACCAGTTCGTGGAACTTCTTGTCATCGGCGGCGTGCGCCTCGGCATCCTTGATCATCTTTTCGACCTCTTCATCGGAAAGTCCGGAAGAGGCCTTGATCACGATGTTCTGCTCCTTGCCGGTGCCCTTGTCCTTGGCGGAGACGTTGAGAATACCGTTGGCATCGATATCGAAGGTCACCTCGATCTGCGGCACACCGCGCGGCGCCGGCGGGATGTCGGCCAGGTCGAAGCGGCCCAGCGACTTGTTGGCACTGGCCATTTCACGCTCGCCCTGCAACACATGCACGGTTACCGCGGTCTGGTTGTCGTCGGCGGTGGAGAACACCTGCGCCGCCTTGGTCGGAATGGTGGTGTTCTTGTCGATGAGCTTGGTCATCACACCGCCCATGGTCTCGATACCGAGGGACAGCGGGGTAACGTCCAGCAGCAGCACGTCCTTCACCTCGCCACCGAGCACGCCGCCCTGGATGGCGGCGCCGACGGCGACGGCCTCATCGGGGTTGACGTCCCGGCGCGGCTCCTTGCCGAAGAAGTTCTGCACCGTCTCCTGCACCTTGGGCATGCGGGTCATGCCGCCGACCAGGATCACATCCTCGATTTCGGAAGCGGAGAGGCCGGCATCCTTCAGTGCAATCTTGCACGGCTCGACGGTGCGCTTGATCAGCTCCTCGACCAGCGACTCGAGCTTGGCGCGGGTCACCTTGATGTTCAGATGCTTGGGACCGGAGGCATCGGCGGTGATGTAGGGCAGGTTGACCTCGGTCTGCTGGCTGGAGGAGAGCTCGATCTTGGCCTTCTCTGCGCCCTCTTTCAGGCGCTGCAGCGCCAGCGGGTCGTTGTGCAGGTCGATGCCCTGCTCCTTCTTGAACTCGCCGGCCAGGTAGTCGATGAGACGCAGGTCGAAGTCCTCGCCACCAAGGAAGGTATCGCCGTTGGTGGAAAGCACCTCGAACTGGTGCTCGCCGTCGATTTCATTGATCTCGATGATGGAGATATCGAAGGTACCGCCGCCGAGGTCGTAGACGGCGATCTTGCGATCGCCGGTCTGCTTGTCCATGCCGAAGGCCAGCGCCGCGGCGGTCGGCTCGTTGATGATGCGCTTGACCTCGAGACCGGCGATACGGCCGGCGTCCTTGGTCGCCTGGCGCTGGGAGTCATTGAAATAGGCAGGTACGGTGATCACCGCCTCGGTGACCGGTTCGCCAAGGTAGTCCTCGGCGGTCTTCTTCATCTTCTGCAGCACCTTGGCGGAGATCTCCGGCGGCGCCATGCGGCTGCCGTGCGCCTCGACCCAGGCATCGCCGTTCTCGGCCTTGATGATCTTGTAGGGCACCATGTGGATGTCCTTCTGCACCTCGGCGTCCTCGAAGCGGCGGCCGATCAGGCGCTTGATGGCGAACAGGGTATTCTCCGGGTTGGTCACCGCCTGGCGCTTGGCGGACTGGCCGACCAGCACCTCGTCGTCCTTGGTGTAGGCGATGATCGAGGGGGTGGTGCGGTCACCCTCGCTGTTTTCGATAACGCGCGGTTTGCCGCCTTCCATGACCGCCACGCAGGAGTTGGTGGTGCCCAAATCGATACCGATAATCTTACCCATAGTTTTACTCTCCATAATGCTTGTTTTGCCCTGCCTTGCAGGGAAAAGAAATTTCTACGCAGTTAATAAGGTCTTTGAGAACCAATTCAAGTCATCCGGGCAGACTCACTACCCCTTGCACACCACTACCATCGCCGGACGGATCAGGCGATCGTTGAGCAGATAACCCTTTTGCATCACCGCGGTGACGGTGTTCGGCTGGTGCTCCGCCGACTCCTGCATGGTCATCGCTTGGTGCAACTCCGGATTGAAGGGCTCGCCCACCGGGTTGACCTCCTTGATCCCGAACTTTTCCATCGCATTGCCCAGCATCTTCAGGGTCAGCTCGGTGCCCTCGCGAAGTTTCTCGATGTTGGCCTCCTCGCCGCTGGCCGCCTCCAGCCCCATCTCCAGGCTGTCCTTGACCGGCAACAGCTCCGCGGCAAATTTCTCCAGCGCGAATTTGTGGGCGTTTTCCACGTCACGCTGGGCGCGGCGCCGGCTGTTCTCCAGCTCCGCCTGCACCCGCAACACATGCTCCCAGTTCTCGGCCGCCTTGTTGCGTGCCTCCTCCAGCATCAGCGCCAGCTCCTCAACGGTGTTCTCAACTGCCTGTTCCTCGCCTTCAGCGACGGTCTCCCCGGCGGCGACCGGCTGTTCCTCCACCCGGGGCTCGGACGCATGTTCAGGAGACTTTGTCTTTTTGCTCATTCAAACCACTCCGTTCATCTGTTTTCGGTACATCTTGCCGGTGCCGCACCCCTGAATCGGCCGCGGCACCCTGAAAGTCACTTAATCTGGTTCAACGTAGCACCGAGAAGCTGTGCTGTAACGTCGACGAGAGGGATCACACGATCATAGGCCATTCGCGTGGGGCCGATAACCCCGAGTACGCCGATAATCTGCCCGTCGACCTTGTAGGGGGAAGCGACCACGCTGCACTCGTCGAGTACCTCGTAGCCCGACTCGTCACCGATGAAGATCTGCACCCCGTCGGCATGCAACGACTGGTCCAGCAACTGCAGGATGTCGCGCTTGCGGTTGAAAGCATCGAACAGCTTGCGCAGTTTCTCCAGATTGCCCATCTCCTCATAGGACATGAGGTTGGTCTGCCCGGCAAGGAGGATATCCCCGCTCGGCTCCTCCTCGGTGAAGGCCTGCTGCGCCATCTGGATCGCATCGGCCATCAGCTGGTTCATGCTGCTGCGGGTATCATCCATCTCGCTGAGCAGCGTCTGGCGCACACGGCGCAGATCCTGACCGGCGCACAACTGGTTGAGATAGTTGGCAATTTGCTGCAGTTCTGCGGCGCTGTAGTTGCGCTGCGTCTGGATGATGCGGTTCTGCACCTCCCGCTCGTTGACCACTAGGATCACCAGCACGCGGTTGTGCGAGAGCGGCAGAAACTCGACCTGGCGCAGGGAGATCTGCTCGCGCCGGGGCACCATCACCACCCCGGCCATGGAGGTGACATCCGAGAGCTGGCGCGAGGCGGAAGCCAGCAATTTGTCCGGGTCGCCACTGCTGCCCATCCGTTTCTGCAGCTCGGAGACGATGCCCCGGTTAAGCGGCTTGATGGTCAACAGGCTGTCGACGAACAGCCGGTAGCCGCGAATCGTCGGGATACGCCCTGCCGAGGTATGGGGCGCCTGGATCAGCCCGAGATCCTCCAGGTCCGCCATCACGTTACGGATGGTGGCCGGGCTGAGCTCCATCGAGGACTCCCTGGAGAGGGTGCGTGAGCCCACGGGCTGGCCATCGCGGATGTACCGCTCGACCAGATTCTTCAACAGCATTTGGGCACGTTCATTCAGTTCGGTGCCGGACATAGTGCTCTGTACCCCGATGGCCTGCCTGCAATCGTTGCAGATATACTTATTAGCACTCACCAAGTGCGAGTGCTAATAAGAATTATCCATGTAACCGCCAGTGTGTCAAGCCGGGGTGCTTGGCGGAACTGACCCTAACGTGTTAAGTTTCGGGAAGTTTTGGAGGGGCTCATGGCGGACTGTTTCAAGCGAATAGGCATTATCGGAAAATATGCTGACACCACCGTCGGCGAGACCCTGCACGCCCTTCGCGACTACCTGCAGAGCCGCGAGGTGGAGCTGCTGCTCGATGAGGCCACCGGCGATATCTGGCCGGAACATGGCCTGGAGACCGCCTGCCGCGATGCGCTCGGGCGCCGCTGCGACCTGATCATTGTGGTCGGCGGCGACGGCACCTTCCTCAATGCCGCGCGCAGCCTGGCGATCCACGACCCGGCCCTGCTCGGCATCAACCTCGGCCGCCTCGGCTTCCTCACCGACATCTCCCCCAGCGAGATGAGCGAGCGGCTCGACGAGATCCTCAGCGGACGCTACTCCGAGGATGAGCGTTTCCTGCTGCACTGCCGCATCTTCCGTGACGGGGAGGTCATCAGCGAGAGCGATGCCTTCAATGACGTGGTGGTGCACAAGTGGGACGTGGCGCGGATGATCGAGGTCGACACCTACGTCAACGGCACCTACGTCAACACCCTGCGCTCGGATGGCCTGATCGTCTCCACCCCGACCGGCTCCACCGCCTATGCCCTCTCCGGCGGCGGCCCGATCCTGCAGCCGTGCCTGAATGCGGTGATCCTGGTACCGATCTGCCCGCACACCATGAGCAACCGCCCCATCGTCGTCGATGCCGATACGGTGATCGAGATCATGGTCAAGGGGCAGGAGCAGTCCCACGCCCAGGTCAGCTGCGACGGCCAGATCAACCTCGGGCTGGTGGCCGGAGACCGTATCCAGATCCGCAAGAAAGAGCATACCGTACGCCTCATCCACCCGGACGAGCACGACCACTTTCAAATCCTGCGCGCCAAGCTCAACTGGGGATGAAATTCCGTGAGGCGTGAGGGCGTGAGGGCGAAAAGGTCATTGCCGTGGTTGACGGGGTCGCCCTCTCACGCCCTCACGCCCTCACGCCCTACCGCAGAATAAACGACATGCTAAAACATCTGCACATCCGAAACTTCGCCCTGGTCGAATCGCTGGAACTCGAGTTCAAGGCCGGCATGAGCGTGCTCAGCGGCGAGACCGGCGCCGGCAAGTCGATCCTGCTCGACGCCCTGGGGCTGACCCTGGGCGACCGCGCCGACAGCGGCGTGGTCCGCCACGGCGAGGAGCGGGCCGAGATCAGCGCCAGCTTCCACATCCAGGGGCTGCCCGAGGTGCGCGCCTGGCTGGCCGAGCGCGAGCTGGAGATGGACGACGAGTGCATCCTGCGCCGCACGGTCTCGGCAGACGGCCGCTCCCGCGCCTACATCAACGGCCAGCCCGCCCCGGTGCAGTCCCTCAAGGAGCTCGGCGAACAGCTGGTCGATATCCATGGCCAGCATGCGCACCAGTCCCTGCTCAAGCGCGATATCCAGCGCCAGTTGCTCGACACCTTCGCCGGCCATACCGAGCTGGCGCGGGAGACCGCCACGGCGTGCCGCCAGTGGCAACGCCTGAGCGAGGAGTTCGAAAGGCTGAGCCGTGCCGGCGCCGAGCGCGAGGAGCGCCTGGAGTTGCTGCGCTATCAGGTGCAGGAACTCGAGGCACTCGCCCTGGGGGCGAACGAGCTGGCGGAGCTGGATGAGGAGCATACCCGCCTGGCCAATGCGAGCCGGCTGCTTGAAGGGGCCCAGGGCGCCGTCACCCTGCTCTACGAAGCCGAGGAGCAGAGCATCAGCACCCTGCTGGAGCACACCCTGAGCGAGCTGCGGGAACTGCAGGGTTACGACAGCAGCCTCACGCCCGCCTGCGAACTGCTCGAGGGGGCCGCCATCCAGGCCAGCGAGGCGGCCACCGAGCTGCGCCGCTATGTGGAGCGGCTGGAGCTCGATCCGGAGCGCCTCGCCTGGGTCGAGCAGCGCCTGGCCGACATTCACGATCTCGCGCGCAAGCACCGCATCGCCCCCGATGCGCTCCCCGCCCTGCAGCAGCAGTTGCAGCAGGAGCTCGATGAGCTCGAGCAGAGCGGCAGCCGGCTGGACGGGATGCAGGGGGAGATCGAGCGCACGCTTGGGCGATACCGGGAGCTTGCATCAACACTGAGCAAGGGGCGCAGCAAGGCAGCGAAGAGGCTCGCCGGGCTGGTCGGCGCCAACATGCAGGAGCTGGGCATGGGCGGCGGGCGCTTCGACATCGATCTGGTTCCGCTGGAGAACACGCCCAACCCCAACGGGCTGGAGAGTGTCGAACTGCTGGTTAGCGCCAACCCTGGCCAGCCGCTTCGCCCCCTGAGCAAGGTGGCCTCCGGCGGTGAGCTCTCGCGCATCAGCCTGGCGATCCAGGTCATTACCGCCGGTCAGGAGGGGATCCCGACCCTGATCTTCGATGAGGTGGATGTGGGTGTCGGGGGTGGCGTCGCCGAGATGGTCGGGCGCCAGTTGCGTGCGCTGGGGGAGAGCCGCCAGGTGCTGTGCGTCACCCACCAGCCGCAGGTCGCCGCCCAGGGCCACCACCACTTCCAGATCAGCAAGAGCAGCCAGGGCAAGGTCACCCGCACCGAGGTGACGGCGATCGCCGGCGAGGAGCGCGTCGCCGAGGTGGCGCGCATGTCCGGCGGGGTCAAGGTCACCGAACAGACCCTGGAACATGCCCGGGAACTCATCAGCCAGGCCGCAGGGGCGTGAGGCGTGAGGCGTGAGGCGTGAGGCGTGAGGCGTGAGGATGGGACGCATCCCATCATCGGTCAAGCCCTTATAAGAGCCTGGAGCCTGCAATTTTTTCCTTGAACCTTGCTGTCACGTAGCCGACGCAACGTGACTACCCCTTACCCCTTACCCTTCTTCTGACACTCCGGGCAGACCCCATAGATCGTCAGGCTATGGTCGGTCATGGTGTAGCCGAACTTTTTGGCAATGTCCTTTTGCCGCTGCTCGATGGTCTCGTCGACAAACTCGTCCACCTTGCCGCACTTGAGGCAGAGGATGTGGTCGTGGTGGCGCCCCTCGTTGAGTTCGAAGACCGAGTGACCGCCCTCGAAATTGTGGCGGAAGACGAGGCCGGCTGCCTCGAACTGGGTCAGCACCCTGTAGACCGTGGCAAGCCCCACATCCTCACCCAACTCCAGCAGCGCCTTGTAGACATCCTCGGCGCTGAGGTGGCGCTGTTCGGCATTTTCCAGGATGTCGAGGATCTTGATACGTGGCAGGGTGGCCTTGAGGCCAGCCTTCTTCAATTCCTGATTGACCATATTTATTTCGATTCTGTTCTCAGGGCATGGCGCCATGCGGTATCATGCCCCTATTGACTGGTTGTGTGAAATTAAAATGCAAAGAATTCTCATTTACGTTTTTTCGCTGTTTATATTAGCCGCTTGCGCCCACAAGATCGATATCCAGCAGGGCAATGCCATCAGCGAAGAGAAGCTGTCGCAGGTGCAGCCGGGTATGGAGAGCCGCCAGGTTCGCCAGATCCTCGGCACACCACTGCTCAACGATCCCTTCCACCCGGAGCGCTGGGACTACTACTTCAGCGTGAGTGCCGGCAGCGAGGTGAAGGAGCGCTACCGCGCGACCCTCTACTTCAGCGATGAGCGCCTGGTCCGCATCGAGCGCGAAGGGCCCATTCCTGAAAAGGATGCCCCCCAGTTAAAGCCGCAGCGCTAGAACGGACTATTCACCGCAAAGGCAAAACCCGACACATGCAGGATGGGATTAATCCCATCAATACACCCACCCAATGATGGGATACATCCCATCCCACGATCTCATCCCCCCTAGATCTGTTGAACCTCGAACATCGATGGGATGGATCCCAGTAAAACCCGGCGCATGTAGGATGGGATTAATCCCATCAATACGCCCACCCAATGATGGGATGCATCCCATCCTACGATCTCATCCACCCCTACGTCTGTTGAACCTCGAACATCGATGGGATGGATCCCAGTAAAACCCGGCACGTGTAGGATGGGATTAATCCCATCAATACGCCCACCCAATGATGGGATGCAGTGGAGTCAGGTTCTCAGGAAGCGTCCCCCGCCTCGGCATCCCCCCCGCCCTTCTTCATCTGCTTGCCCTCGGCGGCACGCTGTTTGCGCACCTCCTTGGGATCGGCGATCAGCGGCCGGTAGATCTCCACCCGGTCTTTCGCGCGCAGCACCGCATCCAGCTTGCTCAACTTGCCGAAGATGCCGACCTTGGACTTCTCCAGGTCGATCTCGGGAAATCGCTCCAGCACGCCGGAACGTTCTATGGCGGCGCGCAGCGTCGTCCCCTCCTCCACCTCGAGCGGGATCAGGACCTGGATATCGGACCGGGCATAGACTACCTCGACCGGGAAGGTTTCACGCTTTACCATAGACTTCCACCGCACGTTTTGAGAAGGCATCTACCAGGCTGTTGGCGATCTGGCTGAAGATCGGCCCCATCGCCATACCGATTAGCCTGTTGGAAAATTCGAACTCGAGATCCAGCGAGACCTTACAGGCGCGCTCGCCCAGCACGTCGAAGCGCCAGAATCCCTCCAGTTGTTTGAACGGACCCTGCTCCAGGCGCATTTCGATCATCTTGTCGCGCTGCAGCCGGTTCCTCGTGGTAAAGGACTTGTGCAGGCTGCCGTGGGCGATCTCGATGGTGGCGCGGATCTGGTCCTCATCCTGCTGCAGGATCTGCGTAGAGCGGCACCAGGGCAGGAACTGCGCATAGGCGTCGATGTCGTTGACCAGCGCGTACATCTCGCTGGCACTGTAGGGCACGAGGGCCGTCTTGTTAATCGTTGTCACACTATTTCCAGGTCAGATTAGAAGGTGATCACACCGATAGCATTGAGGAAGACTACGGCCACCGCAAGCGGCGTGATATAGCGAATCAGGAAAAACCATATGCCGAAGCCCGGCCCGTCGCCGAGCCCCAGCTCATCCAGGCTGGACTTGCGGCGCATCTGCCAGCCGGCGAACAGGGCGATGAACAGCCCTCCCAGGGGCAGCATTATATTCGCCGTCAGGTAATCGAGCAGGTCGAAGAGGGTCATGCCGAAGAGCTGAAACCTCTCCCCGGAGAGGATATTGAACGACAGTACGGTGCCGATCCCCAGCAGCCAGGTCGCGATCCCCGCCCACACCGAGGCATAGATACGGTTCACCCCGTGGTTTTCCACCATCCAGGCAACCGCCGGCTCAATCAGCGAGATCGCCGAGGTCCAGGCGGCGAATGTCAGCAGCAGGAAGAAGAGGCTGCCGAAGAAGGCCCCGCCCGGCATATGGCCAAAGGCGATGGGCAGGGTCTGGAAGATGAGGCCGGGGCCGGCCCCGGCCTCCAGGCCGTTGGCGAAGACGATGGGGAAGATCGCCATCCCCGCCAGCAGCGCCACCAGGGTATCCATGCCGGCGATCATGAAAGTCGTCTTTACGATGGAGGTGCGCTCCGGCAGGTAGGAGCCGTAGATCATGATCGCACCCATGCCGAGGCTCAGGGTAAAGAAGGCGTGGCCCAGGGCGATCAGCACCGAATTCCAGCTCAGGTGCTCCACCCCGGCCGCATCGGCCTTGTAGAGCAGGGCATGAAAATCGGGGGTGAAAAGAAAGGCGAGCCCCTCGGCAAAGGCGTCGGTGTTCATTGCATAACCGACCAGCACCAGCAATAGCACGAACAGCGCCGGCATCAGGTAACGCACCGCCTGCTCCAGCCCGCTGCGCACCCCGCGCGCCACTACCACGGTGGTCATCACCATAAAAATGGTGTGCCAGGCCAGCAGCCGCTCCGGGTCGGAGACCAGGCCGGAGAAGATGCTGCCGGCGCCGTCGGCGGTCACCCCGGTGAAGGTCCCGGCGGCGGTACGGAAAAAGTATGCCAGTGCCCAGCCGGCGATCACCGAGTAGTAGGAGAGGATGAGAAAGCCAGCGATCATCCCGGCCCAGCCGAGATACTGCCAGTGGTCCGAGACCCGCTCGTCCCAGGCCAGGTGGCGCATGGTATTGATCGGGCTGCGTCGCCCGCGCCGGCCGAGCATCACCTCGGCGATCATGATGGGGATGCCGATGATGGCGATACAGAGCAGATAGACCAGCACAAAGGCGCCGCCGCCGTTTTCGCCGGTGATATACGGAAATTTCCAGATATTGCCCAGACCGACCGCCGAGCCAGTCGCCGCCAGCACAAACGCCCAGCGGCCGGACCACTGCCCGTGCAAGGATTCCCGCTTTTGTGCCATATCACTCCCCAGATAGCATTTTTGCCACAATTGTCGGCGAAATCGCCCCCCGCCTCAACCGCGGCAAATAAAAGCCCGTCGCCCCCTGTCTCAACGGCACCGGTATCTCTATAATGCCGCCCTATGGCAAAGCAGAGTAAAACAGTAAAGGGCGTCGGCACCAGCACCATCGTCAGCAACAAGAAGGCGCGCCACGACTTTTTCATCGAGGACCGCTTCGAGGCCGGCATCGTGCTGGAGGGGTGGGAGGTCAAGAGCCTGCGCGCCGGCAAGGTGCAGATCATCGACAGCTACGTCTTCATCAAGAACGGTGAGGCGTGGGTCACCAACGTCCTCATCACCCCGCTGCAGACCGCCTCCACCCACATCCACCCCGAGGCGAACCGCATCCGCAAGCTGCTGCTGCACCGCCAGGAACTCGACCGCCTCATCGGCGCAGTGGAGCGTAAGGGTTACACCCTCCTCGCCCTCTCACTCTACTGGAAATACGGCCGGGTCAAGGCCGAGATCGGCCTGGCCAAGGGCAAGCAGACCCACGACAAGCGCGCCACCGAAAAGGATCGCGACTGGAAGCGGGAAAAAGAGCGGATTATGAAGAACCGGTGAGGGGTAATAGGTTCAAGGTTCAAGGTTCAAGGAAAAGGCTTGCAGCTCCGGGTAGGTCGGAGTTCAGGCCGACAGCCGGGGGGCTTTATGGGCGCGGATCGGGTGTCAGGATACGTTGTGTGGAATGCGCCTCCTTGAACTTTGAACCTTGAACTTTAAACTGCTTCCCATAGCATTGAACTTCCCCCTCCCCTATAATGTCTACGTTACAGAACCAAAGGGGGCGACCTGGATTCGACGTGGGTTGCGAAACCTGAGGTGCATGCCGAGGTGCAGTTCACCTTCGTTAAACAAACTGCAAAATCATAGTTGCCAACGACGACAACTACGCACTCGCTGCTTAAACCCCAGTAGGGTGCCCTCCGAACCGAGGCCGTGCCTGTGCGCTCGGGCTTTCGGGGGTCATTTCTCACAGGATCGCGACAAAGCTCGTCCGGGGCAGAGTCGTTAAAACCTAACCGGAATCGCCGTCAGTTGGCCCTGCCTGTTGGGTTGCTGCCGGTTAAAACAATAGACAGGATAAGCATGTAGAGCCGATGGCAGAGGGCTTGCGGACGCGGGTTCGATTAACACAATGGTCGCCACGGGGAGTGATCCCCGTTGGAAACAGAGAGCTCATACGGTGAACGCTAAGGGACAGGGGTCCTACGCCAACGCCGTCCGGTGAAGGGGAAACCCGTAAGCCGGCTAGAGACTCATAGGCTCCTAACGAGACTTGTCTCCATGGAGTACTAGGGTGGATCGATGCCAGGGGGCAACTTTCCACAACACGCTCTCCCCTGCCGGTAACGGCAGGTGAAGGAATAGTCCAGCCCTTATCGAAAGATAGGGAACCAGCTGTCCCGCCGCCTCCACCAAACAAAAAACCCCTGACCGGTCTCCGGTCAGGGGTTTTTTCTTGCCTCAGCCACGGTATATTTACAATGAGTGTACGGAAACAATGGACGGCCCCTCATGGATGTAAAACCCTTAAGCGCACCAGAAGCGGCCTATATTGCCGGGCTCATCGACGGTGAGGGCACCATCACCCTCACACGCAAGCACAGAAACGAAAATCGCCAGCTTGCCGTTACCATCAGCAACACGGAAAAGGGCCTTCTGGATTACGTCCTGAAGGCTATCGGGGCTGGGAAAATCACCGGCAAACGCACGACCCGGGAACACCATACCCCCAGCTTCACCTATGCCATCTACAACCGGCAAGCCCTGAACTTGCTGGAACAGATCCATCCCTACCTCAAAACCTACAAGTCCGGCCGCTCATCCCTCATCCTCCGGGACTACCTCGCCCTCACCCCGCGCAACGGCAAATACACCGACCAGCAGCGACAAGCGAGGGAAGAATTCGAATCCGCTGTTCTAGCAATAAAACCTGATTGAAAAATCGAGAAAAGGGCTACGCCCCCACTCCGGACAGCCATTTAGCTATGCTTGGCATATCTTTCCGTCAAGAACGGCATCGGACAAGGAGCGTGACAATGAGCTACTTCACCAAGCGTTATCATCCTCCTGGGACATCACCGGGTACCCTCGTCACGGAAGAGAAAGCGGAGGAGCTCCGGATACAGCTGCTGGATTACACCCCGGGTGAATTTCTCGAGCTGACCCTGGAGCACCCCCAGGAGTGCCAGCCCTACCTTGAAAAAAAAAGCATCACCTGGGTGCATGTGGAGGGTGTGGCCCGGGCTGAAACGGTGCGCGTGCTGGGCAACCTGTTTGGCCTCCACCCGCTCGCCCTGGAGGACGTGATCAACACCGGGCAGCGACCGAAGGCCGACAGTTACGACGAGCAACTATTCGTGGTGATGAACCTGCCCACGGTCAGCGAGCAGGGAGAGATCGAGACCGAACAGGTTAGTCTTTTTCTCGGCGACGGATTTTTGATCAGCTTCCACCGCGGCGACAGCCGCCCGTTTGAGCCGGTGGTGCAGCGCCTGCGCAAACATAGCGGCAAGATCCGCGAGCGCAAGGCCGATTACCTGTTGTATGCCCTGCTCGATGTCATCATCGATCTCGGCTTTCCGGTACTGGAGTTTTACAGCGAATATATCGAGGACCTGGAGATCGAGTTGCTGGAAAACCCGGGCAAGGAGACCCTGGCAAAGATCCATCAGCTCAAGCGCGAGCTGCTGATGCTGCGGCGCATGCTGTGGCCACAGCGGGAGGTGATCAACAACCTGCTCCGCGAGGAGCTGCCGCAGATCCGGCAGGAGACCCTGCCCTACCTGCGTGACTGCTATGACCACACCATCCAGATCATCGATCTCATCGAGGTCTACCGCGAAATGACATCAAGCATGATGGATGTCTACCTCTCCAGCCTCAGCAACCGCATGAACGAAGTGATGAAGGTGCTTACGGTGATCGCCACCATATTCATCCCGTTGACCTTTATCGCCGGTGTCTACGGCATGAACTTCGCAGGCGACAGCCCCTGGGCGATGCCGGAGCTGGAGTGGTACTACAGCTACCCTGTCCTGTGGCTGATCATGCTCGCCATTGCCGGGGGAATGGTCGTCTACTTCAGACGACGGAACTGGTTTTAACACAGGGGGGGCGAATTTGGCAGCGAAATCGGGCGCCGCCAAGAAACTCCCTCAGGGCTGTCTTTTGGTCCATTTTTATTATTGCGAACAATGACGATACCGAATGGAATGAACGCTGTTTGGACCACCTTTCGGAAAAACGGAGGGTCTCCTCTCCCTTTGGGAGAAGGCCGGGGTGAGGGGAGCTTTCAACAACCTGCTAGACTTTGGCAACAGGCGCATCACGCACCGCATAACCCGAACACAAAAGTGACGATCCGAATCATGACGCGACTCTTTCTCCTGCTGCTGGCCGGCCTGCTGCCAGGCATTGCCACCGCGGCCGAGTTATCCCTGCTCTATGGCGGTCAGGGAGGCGGCCGGCTCGAGCACATCGACAGCGGCGAGACACTGCATATTGACGAAAAACCGGTGTACGCGCTGATCATCGGCACCCCAATCGAAAGCAACCGGGACATCGAACTCCTCTACAGCCGCCAGCGCACAAGCCTGGAAGAAGGAAACGCGGCGATGGCCAGCGAGGTGTTCGACCTGGATGTCCACTACCTGCATGCCGGCGGCACCGTCCTCACGGAGCGCACCGCCGACTGGCAGGGATTTTTAAGCGGCGGTCTCGGGCTGACCCACTTCAGTCCGATCCCCAGCGGGCCGGACTCCGAGACCCGCGCCTCCATGAGCATTGGGCTCGGAGCGCGCTGGATGCCAACCTCAAATGTGGGGTTTCGCCTCGAAACCCGCTGGTACGGCACGCTGTTCAACGAAAACACCAGCATCTTCTGCAGCGGCGGCTGCGTGTTCACCGTCTCCGGCAACCTGCTGACCCAGTACTCCCTGATGGCCGGGGTGGTGTTCCGCTTTGACTAAAGTTGCCCGGGCAATGGTCTCGAGAAGGGAATTTGGTCAGGCCTGACATTCCAGCAAAGCATGAATGTGAGACCTGACCAAAACAGAGTATATCCCTTTAGATTATTCGAAACCCTGGCACGTAGTTGGAAGCTGCTTTGGCATAATCCCTTCCCCGCTCTCGCAACCCCATATGATACGACCTTGTTCAGTGACTCTGGGCGTGAAGATTAGTTCGCCTTCGCTGGTTGTCACGGAAAGTACCATGTTCTCAGAATCCACTTCCATCTGTGTGCCATCGGCCAACTGGGGGGGAATACCCGCCGCTTCTAGCGATTCGGGAACTTGCTGCTGGGACTCGTAATAGTTGGCCAACGCATCACGCGCACCTTGGGATTCTATGATGACGGAACCAAGGGTAGCCTTCACCTTGTAGTCGTTGTACGCCGGAACTGCGACGGCGGCTATAACACCGACAATATAAACCATCATCAACATGCCGAAGCCAGCACCCAGGCGCCCTGCATAGGGAACGACCATTGCGATAAGATAGGCAAAGAAATTGCGCCGTGGCATCGGTGCACTTGTATCCATGACGCGGGCTACGCGCTTGGTCAGCCAAGGGTATCCGGCGACCAGTTCGTGAAACGACATCCAGAAACCCGACGAATGATTTGCCTGCTGAAGATAAGATGGGACATCGAGCTTTTCCCATCGTTCGGCACCAGCCGAAAGCGCCGCCAGCGCACGTGCGGCGCCTTCCGGCGATCCGCTGCAAGCCAGTCCATGACGGTCACTGGTACTCTCGCGGGCGCGGGAATAGGCAGCACCGAGCAGCGGCAGCCACAACGCAGGCCAACGTAACAGATGGCCGCTCAGGTGTCTCATACGCAAATGCCCAAGTTCGTGACCGATGTAAAAACGAACCCCGTCAATATGCTTGTCCATCGCATCAACTACGTCCGTCATCAGCACAACGAACTGAGTACCGAGGAACTTGGTAGCAAATGCATTGAGACCGCCATTGCCGTTAAGGATGTACGCTTGTGGACGTTTTTTCATTTCCAATCGATCGCAGCAGGCGGTAAATTGGGCATGCAGGTCGGGGAACTGGTCCTCAGACAGCTCAACACCATTGCCTTTGATGTGCGCGATAAGCGCGGATTGCGCAAACAGATAAAGCACGAAACCGACGGCCAGCGCGATCAGTGCCCCGCCGAAAGTGCCGATAATCAGACCAAGCCAAATCAGCAAGCCGATCACCAGCGTGATGCCACCGAGCACGCGCTCGCGTGGGTAAACGAGTTCATTCATTGTTATTGTCCTTTCCATTTTTTATTGTTAGTGAAAGAACACACCTTTAAAGTCTGCGTAAGCTTAAGGTCAATAAGAAAACAACAATATTGTGAATTGGATTACAAATTTAGCTGGGAGAGTGGGAAACGGGTTTGCTGTCGGCTGGATGGCTTTGTTCAGCTATATCATTGGTTCCCCATTGCTAATTAGCCCTTTTTCTAGGTTCTCAAATCGTTCCCACACCCAAGCCTGCTATCCGCGCTATTATCGACTTACACTCTCACACCACAGGATCATGAATGCCCGATAGCGCCATTACCCTGCTGCTGGAGTTCGAAGCCCAGGTGCGGCGCGATCAGGAGCATGCGCCGGCCTTTCTGCACCGCCGCGACCGCCGCTTTGCCCTGGAGTGCCAGGAGAAGGCGATCGCGCCCTCCCCCCGGCTGTGGCTGGACCATCTGAACCGGCTCAACGGAACGGAGACCTATGGGCAGGCGAGAAAACCGTTGCGCCGCTGGCGCGGGATCACCGGCGGCTTTGCCGTGGCGGGTGCGCTGCTCGGCATCGTTACCATGACGGGGCTGCTCTTTTATGAGGGTGGCCAGCGCATCAACCTGACGGTGATCCTGGCCTTCGTGCTGCTGCAGGCGCTGCTGGCGCTCTTCACCAGCGCGCAGTCGCTGGCGGGCTGGCAGCCGTGGCGCTGGCTGCTGCGGCGCCTGGCGAAGGAGCGCAGCGGCACGGCGCTGCGCGACCTGCAGCCGCAGTTGATGGCGCGGGCGGCGCACGCCGGCGGACTCTGTTTTGGCCTGACCGGCCTGCTGACCCTGCTGCTGCTGGTGGTGGTGCAGGACCTCGCCTTCGGCTGGAGCACCACGCTGAACACCGGGGCGCAGGCCTACCACAGCCTGCTGCAGGCGGTGGCCTGGCCATGGCACTCGCTCTGGCCGGCGGCCGCACCGGACCTGCAACTGGTCGAGCAGACCCGCTTCTTTCGCAGCGGCGAGGCCGCCGGCGCCATCGACCCGGCGCGTTGGGGCGAATGGTGGCCGTTCGTCACCATGCTGTGGCTCTTTTACGTCATCGTGCCGCGCCTGCTGTTGCTGCTCTTCTCCCTGCTCCACCTGCACTACCGGGCGCGCACTCTGCTGGCGAGACACCCCAGCCTCACCGCCCTCTACTACCGCATGGAGACCCCGGCGCTCGATACCGGCGCCGGCCACCACGACGCGGCGGACCTGCCCGACACGCGCACCTTCAGCGCGCTGCAGCCGCTGCCGCCGAGCCGCACCGTGATCCGCTGGGCCGGGGCCGGCGAGCCGCAACTGCCCGAGTCCCTGCTTCAGGATAAACCGCTGCTCCTTGCCGCCGGCGGCCGTGCCACACTGGAGGAGGACCGCGCCACCATCGAGGCGGCGCGGCGCCGGCTTGCCGAAGAGAGGGCGCCCGTGGTGTGGCTGGTGACCCGCGGCTGGGAGCCGCCCACCGGCGAGCTGGCCGATTTTATCGAGCAGGCGAGGCAAAGCTGGCCGGCCGAAACGCGGCTCGCCCTGCTGCCGCTGGCGCCCGAGCCGCGTCAGCCCCTGGCGCAGCACCAGTTGGAGCAGTGGCTGCGCTTTGCCGAGCGCAGCGGCAACCCGCTGCTGCAGGTGAGCCTGCAGGAACCGGGCGGAGAAGAACACGATGAGTAAGGCGCAGCACAGCACCCCTCCCCTCTTTGCCGTGGTCGGCCACCCCAACAAGGGCAAGTCGAGCGTGGTGGCGACTCTGTCGCAGAACGACGCCATCGCCATCGCCCTGGAGCCCGGCACTACCCGCAAGGCCCAGGCCTACCCGCTCACGGTGGACGACAAGGTCCTCTACACCCTGGTGGACACCCCCGGCTTCCAGCGGCCGCGGCGGGTGCTGGAGTGGCTGCAGGCGCACAGCCTCTCCGCCTCCGACCGGGCCGAGACCGTGGCCGCCTTCGTCACCCAGCACCGGGACGACCCGCGCTACACCGACGAGTGCGAACTGCTGACACCGCTGCTGGAGGGGGCGGGGATAATCTATGTGGTGGACGGCTCGGTGCCCTACAGCGCCGAGCACGAGGCGGAGATGACCATCCTGCGCTGGACCGGCCGCCCCAGCCTGGCGCTGATCAACAGCATCGGCCCCGACGACTACAGCGACAGCTGGCAGGCGGCGCTCGGCCAGTTCTTCCAGGTGGTGCGCCGCTTTGATGCGGTGCGGGCCCGTTTCGCGCAGCACCTGAGCCTGCTGCGCGCCTTCGGCCAGTTGGAACCGGCGTGGGAAGCGCCGCTGGAGCAGGCCACCGAATTTCTTGCCGCGCAGCGCGAGCAGCGCAAGCGCGAGGCCGCCCGGCTGATCGCCAACACCCTGGAGGAGATGATGTCCCATCAGGAGAGGCGCACCGTCACCGCGCCGGCGGGCAAGGAGCGGGACGCCGATGCGGATACCGAACAGATGCGCCGGCGCTGGTATGAGCACCAGCGACAACTGGAACAGGGGCTGCGCCGCGCCGTCGAAGGGCTCTACCAGCACCACCGCATCCAGCGCCAGGAGGCGGAGCTCGCTTGGCACAGCGAGCACGACCTGTTCAGCGAGGAGAGCCGCAAGAGCTGGGGCGTCAGCAAACGCTACCTGGCAACGGTTGGCTTCGGCGCCGGTGCGATGGGCGGCCTGGGGATCGATGCGCTGACCCTCGGCCACTCCTTCGGCGCGGCGGCGCTGCTCGGCGGCGTGCTCGGCGCCGCCGGCAGTGTGTATTACGGCGACCGGCTGGCGCTGCCGTTTCACAGCGCGGTGCTGAAGAGTGGCCTGAAGAGCCTCACCTTCGGCCCGGTGCATGACAGCCAGTTCGGCTACATCGTGCTGGGCCGGGCCGTCGATCACTGGTGGCACATCAGCCACCGCAACCACGCCGCGCGCGACCTGCTCGACCTCGAGCCGGCCGACCACCACTGGCTGGAGCAGCTCGAGCGCAAGCAGCGCCAGCTCATCCAGGCGGTATTCGACCGCTGCCGCAGGCAAAAGCCCCTGGATGAGCGGCTGCGGGAGAATTTCGCCGCCGCCATCGAACAGGCGATGTCGGCGTACGACGACTGGCGCCTGAATCGCAACGTTTAGGATGCGGTGAGCCCCGCGAACCGCATCGCCTTTGTCACTCGCGAACGATGCGGTTCGTTCCTCACCGGCATCCTACGACTGATCAGCCACAGAGGTCACAGGGAACACAGAGGTGGAAGAAAAGTGTCCACGGTATCCCTGCTACTGCCGGGACATGGCGCACGAGAGTTCACGGCAACACTCTCCGTGCCCTCTATGTCCTCTGTGGCTTAGTGCGGTTTGTAAAATCTCCCAAGCCACGCAAAATATTAGCCACAGTGTGTAGGATGCGGTGAGCCCGGCGAACCGCATCGCCATTGCCACTCGCGAACGATGCGGTTCGTTCCTCACCGACATCCTACAGATTGGCTGCGGTACGTTGCACAAAGGTTAGATGCGGTTCGTTCCTCACCGCATCCTACAGGTCCGCACTCACTCCAGGGTCGTTGCGAAATTGAACATGCTGCAGCGTCCAGTCGATCAGCTCCCTGGCCAGCGTATCGTTGGCGCGTCCGAAGGCGTCGACCACGGCCGGGAGATCCTCGCCGTTGACCTGTTCCATGACGGCAAAGCGCCGGCTGGCGATGATGTGCTTGCTGGCGGCCTCCACCAGGCGCGCGTCCAGGCGGATGACCACTTCGGGCGAACCCGCCCGGTATTCGGTCTGGAAGGCGCGCAGCTCCCCGCCGAGTTCGACGTCGGCCTGCAGCCCTTCGGCCGCGCTGCTGAGCCGGGCAATGCGTCCATCGCTACGAAAGGCATCGAGCAGGTGATCGCGCCACAGGAACGGCGCCGGGGTGCTCCAGCGGGCGCCCTTGTAAACACTCAGCCGGTTACCCTCGGGTACGACCACGATCCGCGTACTGCTCAGAAGGTCGTTCGCTGCGGGATGGCTGATACGCAGAGCGATGTCCGTGGCCTCACCCGGGGCGGCAGCCACGGAGGAAGGCGGCAACCGGTAGATATCCTGCGGCGTGGACTCGGGGAGGAGGCTGCAGGCGCTCAAGGCCGCAGCCACGCATACTGGCCAGAGCCGCCTGATATTCATGGTTGAAACTCCCTGACCGTTTCACGGTTGAACAGGTAGCCTCCAGGATTGTTGTCGAAACGCTGCGCGACATTTCTCAGTGTTGCCATGGTCCGCCGCAGCTCCTCGAGCGCCGGACCAAGGCTGTTCAGCCCCTGAATGCCGCCGCTGAGGCCATCCTCGTTTTCGCGCAGCAGCCGATCCAGATTGGCGGTTGCGCTCTGCAGCGATGCCATGGTCCTGGCGCCATTGGTCATCAACGCTTCTCCCTGGTTATCCACCAGGCCATTGACCCGATGCAGCAATTGCTCGGCCTCATGGCTGACCCGGGAGAGGCTCTGCACACCCCGGAAAATCTCCTCGCTCTGGCCGGCAAGGGCGCCGCTGAACTCGCTGAGGTTTTCGAGGCTGCGCGTGAAGTGTGCCGTATTCTCTTCCGAGAGGAGCCTGTTGCCACTCTCGATCATGGTGGAGAGACCCTCGAGCAGCTCGGTGAGCGAGTCTGTCAGCCGGGCAAACCGCGACGGATCCGCGATGATTGTCGGCACGACGCCCTCCTCGCCCACCAGCGGCGGGCTTTGTGCCGTACCGCCGATCAACTGGATCTCGGATGCTCCGGTGACATTGGCCAGGATCAGCTCGGCGCGGGTGTCTTGCTTGACGGGGGTGGTGCCAAGCACCTGAATGCGTGCGATCACCTGGCGTGGATCGTCGGGATCGATTTGTATGCGTTCGACCGTACCCACGTGGATGCCGTTGTGGAGGACGCGGCTGCCGATCGACAGGCCGGTGACCGCTTCCCGGAAAACGACGTCGTAGCGATCGACCTCATCCCCGGGGCCGCTATTCGCCATCCACAGCACAAACCACATCGCCCCGGCGGCGACCAGCACGGTGAACAAGCCTATCAGGATATGGTGAGCACGCGTTTCCATTTAGCGAACCTCCCCGGTGGATCGGGCGGCCTGCTGTGCGGCGCGACCGCGCGGTCCATGGAAGTACTCCTGGATCCAGGGATCATCGGTCGCGCTCACGGCATCGAGGGTACCGCTGACCTGCACGCGCTTGTCGGACAATACGGCGATGCGGTCGCAGGTGCTGTAAATGGTATCCAGATCGTGCGTGACCAGGAATACGGTGAATCCGAACGCATCACGCAGGGTCAATAATAGTCGGTCGAAGGCCGCTGCGCTGATCGGATCGAGACCGCTGGTGGGCTCGTCGAGAAACAGCAATTGGGGGTCCAGCGCCAGCGCACGCGCCAGGGCGGCGCGCTTGACCATGCCGCCGGAGAGCTCTGCAGGATAAAGCAGGCCTGCCTCCGACGGCAGACCGACCAGCGCCAGCTTGACCCATGCCAGAGACTCGGCATCCGCACGCGGCAGTCCCATGTGCTCGATCAGCGGCAGGGCGATGTTCTCGATGGTGGTCAGGGAGGAGAACAGCGCGCCCTTCTGGAACAGCACACCGCTGCGGCGTCTGAGTTCCGCCCCGCGCGACCCGGTCAGCGCATAGATATCCTCGCCAAGAAAGCGTATCTCTCCAGCGGCGGGACGATGCAGCCCGATGATGCTGCGAAGCAGGACCGACTTGCCTGACCCGGTCCCGCCCACCACGCCGAGGATCTCGCCGCGATAGAGCTCCAGATCCAGCCCCTCATGCACCACATTCGAGCCGAAGCGGTTACACAGCCCCCGCACCTGGACCAGCGATTCGGAGAGCGTAGTGTCGGTCGTGCGAATCACCAGTCCATCTCCATGAAGAAGAGTGCCGCCACGGCATCCAGCAGGATCACCATGAAGATCGACTGCACCACGCTCGAGGTGGTGTGTAAACCTACCGATTCGGCACTGGCGCCCGACTTGAACCCCTCGAGGCAGCCAATCAGTGCAATGATGAAGGCGAATACCGGCGCCTTGGAGAGACCGACAAAGAAGTGCCGAAGGGGTACCGTGTTAATGATATCCAGAAAACGTGTGGCGGGGATGTCGAGCATCAGGAGCGAAACGACGCCCCCACCGGCCAGCCCGGAGATGACGGCAATGAAGGTCAGTAAGGGCAATGTCAGCATCAGTGCCAGCACCCGAGGGATCACCAGCAACTCGATCGGGTCCAGCCCCTGGACGAGCAATGCGTCGAGTTCTTCGTTCGCCTTCATCGAGCCGATCTGGGCGGTAAAGGCACTGGCGGTGCGCCCGGCCAGCATGACAGCAGTGAGTAACACCCCGAATTCGCGCAGGAACGAATAGGCCACCAGGTCCACCGTGTAGATGGTGATGCCGAAATCGGCGAGCACCGTCGCCCCCAGCAGGGCCACGACCGCCCCGACCAGGAATGTCAGCAGGGCGACTATGGGCACGGCGTTGAGACCGATTTGTTCGATCTGATTGACCAGCGCGGTGATTCGCCAGTGCTGCGGCAACAGCAGTATGCGCAACAGAGCCAACAGCGTCCGCCCCATGAAATCGAGCAGCGTCACCGTATCCCGCCATACGGCCTCAGCCGCAACCCCGGTGTGCGCCAGGATGTCCCCGAATTCATAGCCTGGCTTGTGTACCTCGTGAGGGGGCTGTTGCAGTGCCTTGCCCACGGCCTGAAGCAGGTCGCGGCGTTCCGCGGTCATCCCCGGCGCGGAATCCGGCAGGGCTTGCAGCCGCTCGGCCCCCAGCAATCCGGCGATAAGTGTGGCGCCGGAGGTATCCAGTTCGCCTAGCCCCTCGAGATCGAGCTGCACGGCAGCGCCCTCCGCCAGCGACAGCCTGGCCACGGATTTTCCAAGCGCGGGGTAATGCGGCAGCGTCCAGTCGCCGGTGATGGCGAGACGGACGCCATCCGGCGTCTCATTCAGGCTCAGCCGGCCCGGTGATAGTGGGGGGCCCTCCGTCACTTCGCTCCCGCCTGATGTAGAAGCCTGTTTTGACATGGTATCCCTGTGCTTGCTCCGGCCGGTGGTTCACACTGAATTCTCATCCCAAGCTTGGCAGCTAGGCCAGACTCTGACAAACGCCTCACACATCCGCGATACCGCCGCTTGCCGTGGGAGATAACGCTGATCTCCTGCTAGCAAATAAAAGGGAGCGAACCGAGGGAGCGGTGTAAAATCCATACTGTAATATTGCAGCCGGCCCAGAAGAATCCCGCCGGCAATTGACCGTTTTGGCACTGCCATATCGGTTGTATAGAGGAGTTTTATGCTTACCCCTTTACTAGCCGTCATCTTCGGCCTGGTTTTGCTGGTCTGGAGCGCCGACCGCTTCGTCGATGGCGCCGCCGCCACTGCGCGCCATTTCGGCATGCCGCCGCTGCTGATCGGCATGGTCATCGTCGGCTTCGGCACCTCGGCGCCGGAGATGGTGGTTTCGGTGCTGGCCGCCTCACAGGGCAACCCGGGCATTGCGCTGGGCAACGCTTATGGCTCGAACATCACCAACATCGCCCTGATCCTGGGGCTGACGGCGCTGCTCAGCCCCATCGCCTTCCATTCGCAGGTGTTGCGCAAGGAGTTGCCGATCCTCACGGCCATCACGGCGCTGGCGGCGTGGCAGGTGTGGGACGGGGAGATCACCCGTCTCGATGCCCTGGTGCTGCTGGTGGTGTTCACGGGCGTGATGGGCTGGAGCATCTGGCAGGGCATGCAGAAAAAACCCGATACACTGGGCAGCGAGATGGAGCACGAACTGGAGGTCCACCCCTTGCCGCTGCGCCGGGCGGTGTTGTGGCTTGTCATCGGCCTGCTGCTGCTGATTGTCAGCTCGCGCATCCTGGTGTGGGGCGCGGTGGCGATCGCCCAGGGCTTCGGGGTGAGCGACCTCATCATCGGCCTGACCATCGTCGCCGTCGGCACCTCGTTGCCGGAGCTGGCCTCGTCGCTCATCGCCATCCGCAAGGGCGAGCACGACATCGCCCTCGGCAATGTGCTCGGCTCCAACCTGTTCAATACCCTCGCAGTGGTGGGGTTTGCCGGGATGATCCAGCCGATGTCGGTTGGGCCTGAGGTCTTCTCCCGCGACATGCTGGTGATGGCCGTGCTGACCATCTCGCTGTTCGTCATCGGTTATGGCTTTCGCGGACCGGGGCGCATCAACCGTTTCGAGGGGGCATTCCTGCTTGCCTGCTACATCGGCTACGGCAGCTACCTGGCCAGCACGGTCTTTGGCACCTAGCGGGTGACAGGCTGAAAAGCTACCCGGCCCGCCACCCGCTTATTGCGCCAGCCGCAAAATCCCGTTGAGCACCAGCAGGCACCCGGCAGCGGCGATGAGGTACGGCAGGATGCGGTAGACGAAGTTGCTGATCGTGTCGGTCAGCCAGCCGAACAGGATGCGGCTGCGCTCGGGCCACAGCTCGCGCAGCATCACCATGCCGAGCAGCGGCATAATGTAGAACAGGTTGTACCAGAGCAGCCAGGAGAGCTGCGCGGCATCGCCTTGCGCATGCCGTGCGATGAGGCCGAGCGCCATGTTGTGCCGGGGATCGGTCGGTGCGTAGAACAGGCCGATGACCGCGCCGAGCACGAACATCGCCGCCGGGGTGATGCGCTGCGGCGGCCGGAACACCACCTCACGCGCCGGTCTGCGCACCGCATGGATGCCGGCCATCGCCAGCACGGCACCGGCGACGACCTGGACCAGGCCTATCGCAACGGGCGAGAGCAGCGGCAGAAGGTACGCGAACACCACCCGCCAGCCGTAGAGGAGAATGACCCCTGCACTGAAGTAGCCGAGCGAGGTGCCGGCGATA
>Ga0068714_10000929_pt1 | contig 47751 bp, 43 predicted proteins | sample MTBNYHSulfiMetaG_FD_62988 | JGI IMG/M metagenome (GOLD analysis project Ga0068714, IMG submission 62988) | Enrichment culture microbial communities from rom New York Harbor, USA that are MTBE-degrading - MTBE-NYH (New York Harbor Sulfidogenic)... | ecosystem: Environmental > Aquatic > Marine >... | reverse complement strand
GGGGCCTCGACCTTGATGACCTCGGCCCCGAAGTCGGCTAGAACCATGGTGCAGAAGGGACCCGAAACCACCCGCGTCAGGTCCAGAACCTTTAGGCCGGATAGGGGCATGTAAGATCCTCTCTCCAGGGCGGCGGACCAGTTCCGGGTCCGCCGCCGCCTTAGCGAGGTCGGCCGGAGAGGCCTAACTTAGCCGGTTACAGTCTCTCCAGTTCCTCCCAGAATTGGTCGATCTCCTCCTGGGGCACGTCACAGACCGAGTTGAGCGGCGGGAGCTTCTCGGTCCTGAAGAAGTCCGGGATCCGATCGTGGACCTTGTTGAAGCCGGCGGCCAAGTTGAAGGCCCTCTCGGTCTTCATGACGTCCTTGCCCAGATCGGTGATGAGACGCTCGTCGTAGTCCGTGCCGTAGACGGCGTTGACCAGGTCCACCGTCAGCTTGGGCTCCGGACCCACCGCGGTGGCCACGAAGAAGCAAAGGCCCAGGGCGTCGTAGCCGGCCGTCCTGACCTGGGCGTTCAGAGAGGCCTGGACCTGACCCTCGGGCTTCTGGTGGTTGACCGGCTCCCTGAAGGTGACCCCGGTGGTGTGGTCGGCCCCCATGGGCGTGGTCGAAAAGGTCACGCCCATGCCCTTGACGGCCCGCGGCTCGTGGGCCGGGAGCCCCTGGCCCTTGGCCTCGGGGATGCGTTCGATCCCGAAGACCTTGCCCGTGACCACGCACCCGCTGGCCAGCAGGACAGAGAGCATCTCCTTGCGGGCAATGCCCTGGACCAGCTGTTCGACCCGGGACCCGTCCCCGAACTCGATCAGGCCTTCGTCCATGAGCAGACCCAAGGCCACGCCCAGCTCGACCGTGTCCACGCCCACGTCGTTGCACAGGTAGTTGAGGCGGGCGATGGTGTCCAGATCGGCGATGCCCAGGTTGGAGCCCAGCATGGCCATGGTTTCGTACTGGATCGGGGAAACGACCAGCTTGCCGTCCCTGTCCGGGTACTTGTTGTAGCAGCGGATGGTGCAGCCAGGCATGCAGCCGATGGTGGTCGCGCCCTCTCCGCCCCGCTGGGTGATCAGTTCGTAGAGGGCCTGGCCCGAGATGCGCTCGGCCTGGTCAAAGTGACCCCGCCTGAAATTGAGAGTGGGCAGCCCGCCCATTTTGTCCAGGGCCAGCACGGCCGCGGCCGTGCCGTACTTGGGGTAGATCTCGCTGGTCTGAGGCGTCCGGGCGATCACCTCGTGATAGGCCCGCAGGGCCTGGCGGAACCTGTCCCTGCGCCTGATGGGGATGCGATAGCGCCCCTTTCGGGGGACGACGATGGCCTTGAGGCCCTTGGCGCCCATGAGCGCGCCCAGGGCGCCCCGGGCGCAAACGGCGCCGGGCAGGCCCTGCATGTCCGAGCTCAGGACCGCCGCGGTGAGAAGCCTGGCCTCGCCGGCCGGTCCGATGGAGGCCAGGGCGGCTTCCGGCCCGAACTTCTGGCGCAGCCTGGCGTGGACCTCGTAGTTGCCCAGCCCGCGCAGCTCCGGCGAGGCCTCCACCTCGGCCCGGTCCGGATGGACGACCAGGGTGTAGAATTCGTGGTCCATGGGCTTGCCCTCGACCACGACGGCCCTGATTTCGTGGCTGGCCAGACGGCCGGCCAGGATGCCGCCGGAGTTGCTCTCCTTGATCCCCCCGGTCAAGGGGCTCTTGCCCCCTACCGACAGCCGGCCCGAGGTGGGGACGCCGGTCCCGACCAGCGGCCCGTTGGCCAGGATGAGCTTGTTGGAGGCGCTCAACGGATGGCAGGTGGCCGGGACTTCGTTGAGCATGATCTTGGCCACCAGGGCCCGGTTGCCCGCCAGGATGTACTCATCCGCAAGCTCCTCGGCTCTCGCCTCCAGCTTGTCCATGTTGACTCTCAAAATTTTCATGGCTCGCTCCAGTGTGGCGACGTGATCCATCCCATCCGGTGAACTCCGGCCGCGGACCGGCAGCCACGGCGCGGCCTAGAAGTATCCGGGAGCCGGTGGGGAGCATCGGGCCCGCCCGCCCGGGTGCCGGAACCCATCGAGATGGGGGCTGAATGAACCCGCTTCCTGCGGCGGCCGCGTTTCAGGGATCTTTCTGTCCGGGATCGGCCGGCCCCGGCTAGGGGTGGACCAGGATCCGAAGCTGGCCGGCCCGGTTGGAGATCAGCTCCTCTATCCCGCCGGCCACGAGGTCGGCCAGCTCAATTTTACTGGTGATCAGGGGTTCGGTAACGACCTGCTTCCGGGCGATCAGGGCGTCGGCGATGGCGTAATCCTCAAAGTCCTGGGAAAGCACGCCCCCGATGTTCTTCTCCTGGACGACCACGTCCTTGAGGTCCAGGCGGCAGGGCTCCTCGTAGATGCCCACCAGGGTGACCCGGCCCCCCCTGGCGGCCAGATCCAAGGCCATCCGGGCCGCCGGTTCGCTGCCGACGCAGTCAAAGGTGACCTCGGGCAGGCGGCCCTCCAGGCGCTCGCTGATCAGGGACTTGAGCCCGGCGCTCCGGTGATCTAAGACCTGGCTGACCCCGCACTTCTTGGCGATCTCCAGCCGCAGCGGCTGCTCCCCGATGAGAAAGGCCTCCCTGGCCCCGGCGGCCAGGCAGGTTTGCAGGGTCAGCTGCCCGATGGTTCCGTCGCCGATGACGGCCACGCACTCGCCGACCCTGAGCTCGGCCCTCTTGGCGGCGTGAATGCCGATGCTCAGGGGGTTGATCATGGCCCCTTCCTCCCAGCTGAGCCCGGGGCTCATCTTCACGGCCAGGTATGCCGGGAGGCAGAGGTATTCGGCGAAGGCGCCCGGGTTGCTCAGGCCGGTCGAATCCTGGTTGGAGCACAGCTCCATCTTCTTGCCCATGACCATGGAGTTCTTGACCTTGCAGGCTTCCCCGCACCGGCCGCAGGATCTGACGTTGAGGCCGGTGACCCGGTCGCCCGGCTTGAACCCCTCGACGCCCTGGCCCAGGCCGACCACTTCACCGGAGTATTCGTGTCCCAGAATGACCGGCGGGTTCTTGATGAGAACCGGGCCGGCCAGGTACTCGTGGATGTCGGTGCCGCATATCCCGCACCACTTGACCTTGATCTTGATCTCACCGGGCGCGGGGTTGGGTTCGGGTAAGTTCTCGATCCTGATGTCCTTGCGGCCGTGCCAGACTGCTGCTTTCATTTTTCCTCTCCGGGCGGATTTCGCCGCCAGGCGGATCAGATGCCGAGGTAGGCGCTGGTGATCTTGGGGTTGCCCAGGAGTTCCCGCCCCGGCCCCTCCATGACGAACCTGCCGTTTTCAAGCACGTAGGCCCAGTCGGACAGCTCCAGGGAGTGCCTGACGTCCTGTTCGACCAGGAGAACCGTGGTCCCCTGCTCCTTGATCATGGCCACGATTTCAAAGACTCGTTTAGTCAGGATCGGGGCGAGTCCGAGCGAGGGCTCGTCCAGCATGATCAGTTTGGGTTTGGCCATCAGCCCTCGGCCGATGGCCAGCATCTGCTGCTCCCCCCCGCTCAGGGTCAGGGCCATCTGGTTCTTCCTCTCCTCCAGCCGGGGCAGCATCTGGAAGACCCCTTCGACCGTGGCCCGCCAGTCGTCCTTGGCCCGGCCGCAGTAGGCCCCTATCTTGAGGTTCTCCAGAACGGTCATGAAGGGAAAGAGCCGGCGCCCCTCGGGGATTTGAACGACGCCCTTGTTGACGACCTTGCAGGCCGGGAGGGTGTCGATTCTGTCGTCCTCCAGCCAGATCTCACCTCTTCGCGGCTTGATCAGGCCCGAGATGGTATTGATGATGCTGGTTTTTCCGGCTCCGTTGCCGCCGATGATGCTGACCAGAGCCCTCTCCTTGATGGCCAGGGAGGCGTTCTGGACCGCGGGCATGTCCTCGTAGTAGACGTCAATTCCCTTCACTTGAAGAAAAGACATATTCATCCCCTAGATAGGCCTTGATAACCTTCTCGTCCTGGGCGACCTCGGCGGGAACACCCTCGGCGATCTTTTCTCCGTGGTGGATGACGGCGATCTTGTCCGAAAGAGACATGATCACCTGCATGACGTGCTCGATGATGAGCAAGGTGATCCCCTTTCGGGAAATCTCCCGGACAAGGGCGATGGCCTCCTCGGTCTCCTTGGGGTTGAGGCCGGCCATGACCTCGTCCAACAGGAGAAGCTGCGGCTCGGTGGCCAGGGCCCGAGCCACCTCCAGGCGCTTCCGGTCGGCGATGGTCAGGCTTTTCCCCAGAGTGTTCCTCTTGGGCCATAAGCCCACGAACTCCAGGACCTCCGAGGCCTTCCGCTCCGCCTTCCTGCGGTCGTTGACCCGGCAGAAACTCCCGACCATGACGTTGTACAGGACGGTCGAGCCGCCGAAGGGCTTGGCCACCTGGAAGGTCCGGCCGATGCCCAGTTCGCAGGCCAGGTGTGGTTTGATCCGCTTCAGGCTCTGACCGCTGAAGACTATCTCCCCGTCCTCGCAGGGGTAGACTCCGGTGATGGCGTTGAAAAGAGTGGTTTTGCCCGCGCCGTTGGGGCCGATCAAGCCCACGATCTGACCTTGCTCGATCTCCAGGTCAAAGGCTTTGATGGCTGTCAGGCCGCCGAAGCGCTTGGTCAGATTCTCGATCTTCAGTATCGCCATTTTAGACCTCACCGCCCCTCGTCTTCGGCCCGTTCGGTCTGGCCCAGCCATCTGGCCAGGCCCAGGTAGCAGCGCCTGAAGGGCCGTTCGAGACCCTGCGGGAAAAAGAGAATGACCGCGACCATGATGGCGCCGTAGAACACCAGGTGGGCCCCGATGTAAGTTGTCCCGGTGTAGGTGCGCACCAGTTCCTTGCAGGGCACTAACAGGAAGGCGCCGACAATGGGGCCTATGATCGTGCCCCGACCGCCGATCACCCCGATGAGGAGCATCTCGATGGACAGGGCGATGCCCCCGATGTCCACGGGTTCGATGTAAAGCAGCAGCTGGGCGTAAAATGTCCCGGCCAGGGCCGTGAAGAAGGCGCTGATGGCCATGGCCATCAGCTTGTACTTCCTGACGTCGACCCCCAGAGCCCGGGCCGCGTCCTCGTCTTCCCGGACCGCCGACAGGTAGTAGCCCAGCTTGGAGCGGTCTATCCGATAGGTGAGATAAATGATCAGGAGCATCAGCCCGAGCATGATGTAGTAGTAGTAGGTCTTGTTGACAAACTGATAATTGGCCAGGGAATGGTGAATCAGGGGAATCGTCAATCCCTCGGCCCCGCCGATCTTCAGGCCGCCGATGTACTCGGTGTTCTCTACGATCTTCCTCAGTCCCTCGGCCCAGACGATGGTGGCGATGGCGAAGTAGGCGCCCCGCAGCCGGAAGGTCGGGTAGCCGATCAGAAGCCCCAGCACCACCGCCAGCAAGCCGCCGATGAGCATGCCGATCCAAGGGCTCAAGCCCAGGTTGGAAAACAGGAGGCTGGATGTGTAGGCCCCGACCATGAGAAAGACGGCTTGACCGATGGAGAGCTGTCCGGCGTAGCCGGAAATGATGTTCCAGCAGCTGGACAGATAGGCGAAGAAAAGGACCATTATCATGATCTGGATATAGAAACTACTCGTCACGACCAGGGGAAAGGCGAGTAGTAGTAGGACCAGGAAGAGGCCAATATAATGCTTAGGGGAAGCAATCCAACACCAGGTTCTCCCAAGACCGTTCATCGTTGCTCCTCGCTCGTCCGCTACCACTCTTGCCTCAGACCGAACAGTCCCGCCGGCCTTACGAACAGAATGCTCAGAAAGACGCCGTAGACCACGACGATCGTCCAGGTCGCGTTCATGAACTGAGCGCCCACGGACTCGATCAGGCCGATGATGATGCCGCCCCAGAACGCGCCGGGAATGCTCCCCAGGCCGCCCAGGATGACGATGATGAAGGAGTTGATCCCGAAGACCCAGCCCACGGCGGGGTGGACGTAGTAGAAGGGAACCAGAATTGCGCCGCAGACGCCGAGAAGGGCCATGCCGATGCCGAAGGCGACGCCGAAAATGTGATAGTGGTCAATGCCCATCAGCTGGGCCGCGTCTCTGTCCTGCCCGGTGGCCCGGATTGCCTGGCCCAGCCTGGTCCACCTGAGAAAGGCATTGACCAGGAAATAGCAGCCCAGAGTGGCGATCAGGCCGTAGAACCAGGCCGTCTTGATGATAATCCCCGAGAGCTTGAAGGTCGCCCCGAAGTAGGCGGTCCGGGCCATCTTGTAGTCCGGCCCGAACAGGACCAGGGCCAGGTTCTCGATCAGGACCAGGAGCCCGGCGGTCAGCAGGAGCACGCTCATCGGCTCCCTGACCCCCGGCTCTTTCTTTATGACGTGTTCGATGAGGCTCCTCTGCAGGATGTAGCCCACGATGAACAGAACGGGGATTTCCACCAGGATGGCCAGGTATGGATTCACTCCGGTGCGAGCAACGGCGTAGGCCAGGAACATGGACATCATCAAGAGGGAGGCGTGGGCGAAGTTGACCACCCGCATGATGCCGAAAATAAGGGTCAACCCGAAGGCAGTGAAACCGTAGATACTGCCTATGAGGATTCCGTTGACAATCGCCTGGGCATAAATTTCCATTGTCGACCCTCTTGACTTCGATTCAGACGGGGCCGCGCTTCGGCGCGGCCCCGTTGCTCAACAGCTACTTGCTAGGCATGGGCCAGATTGGCTTGAAACCCTGGCGGCACATGTTGTCGGGCCAGACCGTGACCCGTTCGATCTTGCCGTTGATTTCCCGGAACTGCACGCCGACCATGCTTCCGGCAAAGACCTGACCGGTCTGATCGAAGTAGAGTTCATCTTCGACGAACTGAACGGCCGGGTGGGGCGTCTTGAGGTGCAGGCCGGCCAGGGCTTCACGAATCTTCTTGGGATCGGTGGAGCCGGCCTTGTTGACGGCCTCGGCCAGGACCCACATGTAGGTGTACTGCTTCATGACCTCGGTATCCAGGGGCACCCCGGAGAGGGCCTTGTACCGGTCGTTGATCTCCTTGATCCCGGGCCTGGGGAAGTCCGGCTCCCACCGGACGGCGTCGAACATGTTCAGGCAGTTCTTGCCCACGCCGGGAATGAAGTTCGGGTCCGCGTAGCCGCCGCTAAGGCCGACGACCGCCTTGGCCTTGATTTCCATCTCGGCGATGGTGTTGACCAGGAGAATGGCGTCCGAGATGTACGAGCAGCAGAAGATCCCGTCCGGCTTGCCCTTCTTCAGCTTGAGCACCACCGGGGTCAGGTCGGTGGTCGAGTGGGGGTAGGGCTCGTCGACCACGATCTCGATGCCGGCCTCCTTCAAATACTTCTGCCAGTCGCGGTGGGCCCCCTGGCCCCAGGCCGTGTTTTCCCAGACCAGACCGGCTGTCTTCACCGGGTCGCCGTACTTCTTGCCCAGGGCCACGATGAAGCCGACCTGGTCCCTCACCCGCCAGGAGGTCTTTTCATTGGACCGGAAGGTGTACTTGTAGCCCCTCTCCGTGATCGAGTCCTCGGAGCCGGTGGCGTAGAAAGGCACCTGGTAGCGCTCGGCCACGGTGGCCATGGGCAGGGTGACGCCGCTCTGGTAGGCCCCGGTAACGGCGCAGACCTTGTCCTTGGTGATGAGCCGCTCTATCTCGGTGACGCCGACCTTGGCGTCCCCGGTGCTGTCGCCGTAGACGACCTCCATCTTGGCGCCGCCCAGAGACTTGATGCCGCCGGCCTTGTTGATGTCCTCAACCGCGATGGTGATACCCTGCTTGAGGTGTCCGCCAATGGGCGCCAGTGGACCAGAGAGAGGAAAAACTGCCCCGATTCTTACGCTTTCAGCTTGAGCGGGTTGCACCGCAAAGCCAGGCAAGGCCAGAGCCGCCAAGCACAGAATGATCATCGCCATGAAAACTCTTCTCATTCCTCGATCCTCCCTCTGTGGTAGTTATTTTATGCGTTTGACAAAACGTGTCCTCTTTTGAAAAAGAAGCGGCCGCTTTGAACTAATAGGCCTGCTCGTAGATGTTAATGAGATCGGCTATCTTGATCGCCCGCGGGTTGTTGCCCAGGAGCCGTTGGACCGTCAGGGCCCTCTCGGCCAGGGAGGGGATGGCGTCCTTGGGGATGTCGAGCTCCTGCAGGCTGCGGGGGACGTTGATGTCCTTCATCAGGGTCTCCACGGCGATGACCGACCGCTCCGCCGCTTCCCTGAGAGAAAGCGAGGCGATGTTCTCGCCCATCAACTCGGCCAGGCGGCTGAACCGCTCCAGGCTGGCCACGTAATTGAAGCGCATCACGTAGGGCAGCATGACGGCGTTGGCGATGCCGTGGGGCACGTGATAGTCGGCGCCTAGGGGGAAGGAGACGGCGTGAACTGCGGTCACGCTGGCGTTGGTCAGACAAAGCCCGCCGTAAAAACTGCCTAAAGCCATGTCGCTCCTGGCCTCGATGTCCCGGCCGTTGTACACGGCGGTCCGGAGGCTCCGGCCGATGAGGGTGACGCATTCCCGGGCGATGAGATCGCTGATGGGGGTCGCGGCCAGGGAGGTGTAGGTCTCGATGCCGTGGCAGAGGGCGTCCATGCCGGTGGCCGCGGTAATGGCCGGAGGCATTGAGACCGTCAGGGATGGATCGACTATGGACACGTCAGGGTAAACGTTGGGATCGATCACCCCCTGCTTCATGTTGCCCTGGGTGAATATGGCGTACTTGGTGGCCTCGCTGCCTGTCCCCGAGGTCGTGGGCACCAGGATGGTGGGCAGGCCTCTCTTGGGCACGAGCCCGATGCCGACGTAATCCTCGATCTTGCCTCCGTTGCCCAGGACCACGGCCGCCCCTTTGGCCACGTCAAGGGAGCTTCCCCCGCCCAGCCCCAGGATGGCCGTGCAGGACCCTTTCCGGGCCGCCTCGACGCACTGGGGGACAAGTTCAATTCTCGGCTCCGGCTCGACATCGTCGAAAACCCCCACCTTGATGCCCGAGTCCTCCAGGATGTTCTTCACTCGGTCCATCAGTCCGGCTTTGGCGATGCCCTTGTCACAGACGATGAGAACGCTGCCGCCGAAGCGTTTGGCCTCCTCGGCGATTTTGTTGACGGAATCTATCCCGGTGAACACGGATTTGGCCGTTTGGAGCGTAGCGAGCATGGTGGTGCTGATTCTCACTTTATTCCTCCGTTACCGCCCTTGCGGCTTCGACGCCGATTTCATCCGGCCTTCTGTGAGAATTAATACTAATTATCAATCCTGATTTATTGCCAATTGCTTCCCACTTATGAGGAAAAGAAGAATCAAAATAAACGCTATCTCCTACATTTAAGATTATTTCTTGTTCTTTAAATATCAACCGTATCTTTCCTTCGAGCACGAAACAAAATTCTTCGCCCCGGTGAATAAACTCATGACGTTTCTTGCCGGGTTTGACCTCCACCAGAAAAGGCTCCATAATTTTGCCTTTTTTTCCGGAGGCAAGCGTCTCATAGGCATATCCGAACGAAAGGGAATCCTTGGTGATCGGCTTCCTGTCTTCGGGCCTGACTACGACTATGTCAGGGGAGTCGTCTGGGGCATCAAAGAAGTCGCCCAGGCTCACCCCGCACACCTCGGCTATCCTGTCCAGGGTTGATATGGCGGGCACCTTTTTGCCGCTTTCCAACATTGAGAGATAGCTTCTGGTGAGACCGGACCTGATCGCCAGGGTCTGCTGGGTCAGACCTTGGCCCTGTCGGATCTCTCGGATCCGTTTGCCTACATCTATTCGCATGTAGTCACCTCGGTGAGAACTGACGGTTACCGTAACCCAGGGTCAACATATAACGACCCTAGGTTACGTGTCAAGGATTTTTCGATACCGCAATCTGTTGCGATATTTATAAGGAATACCTATCTGATAGACGTGAATCGCTCCTTGGCGGTTTGCCACGGTCGAGCCGGGAAGACCCAGAAAGAATGGTTACGGCTTTGTCCTGGACAGGGATGCGGCTAGGGTCGATGTTCAGGTCTGGGGTGAAGTTGGCCGTCTGGTTATGGGAGCGAAGGGATGGAGACGATGACAGTGGTCGCCGGCCGGGAGGCGTCCGGCCCGGGAGTTAAGCCGAGCTGTTTCCTTTCCTCGGCTTTGGTGTCAGGCCTGACCCATTTCTGTCCGTCCTTGAAAGCTGGCTGAGGTTTCCTGCCCTTCATGTTGCGGCCTTGGTGGGGGGGTGTCTGGTTGTAGAAAGCCGGGTAGGCGTCTGGATCCTTCTGCATATCCATTCCACCGACTCAGACCATTTCTGGCGTCCCTTGATAAGGAAGTGTTTATCAAGGCCAAAGCCAAGTCGATCTCGTGACTGTGAGGCGGAGCGGGAGGGACGACGGCCTGCTGCCGGCACGGCTACCCCGGCAGACCAGAGGCTAGTCCGGGCGCGCGGCCCACTTCTCTGTCTATTTTTGCCTCCAGGGAGTCCCTGGCCTGCTCCAGATCATAATGGGCCTGAAGATTCATCCAGAGCTCAGGGGTCGTCTCGAAGTAGTGGGCCAGGCGCAGGGCCGTATCAGCCGTGATGCGCCGCCTGAAGTTGACGATCTGGTTGATCCGATAAGGAGTGACCTTCAGGTCGCGGGCCAGCCGGTTCTGGCTGAGGCCCAGCGGCCGCATGAACTCCTCGATCAGGATCTCGCCCGGATGGACAGGGGCCAGTTTACGCGCGGACATGGTTCTAACTCCAAACAGTCGCGGTGCCTTTGCCCCGGGTGCTTACAGACTCCGGCTGGTTCAGTCAGGCCCGGGCCATTCAAAGGGCCGGGTCCAGGGGTACCTCCACCTCGGCGCCGTTTCTCTCGGCCGAGAGGTAGGCGGCGTAGAGCACCCCGACCGAGTCGCTGGCGGCCAGCATGCCGGACTTGGGCTCCCGCTCCAGAGCGACGGCCTCCATGAAGTCCTGGATCTCCTGGGGGTAGCCGAACGCGAAGTTCTCGTCAGGGGCCGGGGTGGACCAGCCCTGCTTGGTCCCGATCTTCTCCACGACGTAGACGTCAGTGAGCTGCTCTTCCTTGGGGTTGTAAAGCTCCATGGCGTTACTCGGGCTCAGGTTGCAGCGGGTCCGGTGGTTGTTGGCGAAGATCTCCAGCCAGTTGTGCACCCCGCCCATGACGATCTCCGAGGCAAAGACGTCGGCCACCAGGCCGTCGTCAAAGACCAGGTGAATCTGGCAGTAGTCCTCGATGTCCTGGTAGTCGGTCCTGAGGAAGCCCCTGTCCTGGTAGCGCGGATTCCGGGTGACCTCGTGGGTCCGGGCGCTGACCGTCCTGGGCCGGATGGCCCGGCCGCGCAGGGTCAGGCCCTCGAGCTGCTTGAGGTAGAGGATGGCCGTCAGGGGGTGGCAGCTCTTGCCCACCACCGAGCCTCCGCCGGAGAGCTTCCAGACGCCGTAGGCGGGCGAGGGGCTGCCCGAGTGGGACTGGTCGCCCAGGGCCCAGAGGATCTGGCCCCTGCTCTTGACCAGGATCTCGGCCTCCTTCTGCACGGCCGGGGCGTAGATCCAGTTCTCGGCGTAGCAGAGCCGCTTCCCGCTCCTGAGGGCCGCGGCGATGATGCGCCTGGCGCTGGCCGCCGCTTCGGCCAGCATCTTCTCCTTGGGGAAGCGGCTGCCTTGGAAGGCCTCGTCGCCGGGCGGGCCGTAGTAGCCGGTGAAGGGCTTCTCGACGATGACGTGCTTGCCGGCCTGGAAGGCGGCCAGGCAGACCGGCTCGTGGGCGTAGCCGGGGGTGCAGTTGTCGATCACGTCCACGGCCGGGAGCATGTCCGCCAGGGAATCAAAGACCCGCAGGCCTCTCGGCCGGGCAAAGGCCTGGCGCCGGGACTCGGTCAGGGAGGTGACGCCCACCACCTGGACCTCCAGGCCGGTGACCCTCTGGAAGGCGGCGTAGTGAAAGGCCGCGGCATAGCCGCTGCCCACGATGCCGACCCGAATCGGTTCTCCCATGACTCCCCCCTGGCCGTTCAAAGATCCTGGTTGATCGGTAGCTAGATTCAACCGGAAAGTCAAGCCGCTCGATCCGGACAGGGCCTTCCCGGGCTAGGAAAAACAGTCGGGAAAAGGCTTGACAGGGGCGGGGCGGCTTGATACGAACTGGACGGGTGGGCGGACCACCCGTCCACTTTAACCTTGCTCAAAGCCGCCCGAGGCGACCCCGCCAAAGGGGGCCGGCCCGCTTCCAGCCGGAGGTGGAAGAGAGTCCTGGCCAGCCAGGATTCAGAGGAACCGGCCAGATGAACCGATCCAGCGTCCCTGAAAGCCTCTTCTCCACGGTCGAGCGGAACAAGATCCCAGACATCGTCTACCGGCAGCTGGTCTCGCTGATCACCAACGGCCGGCTCAAGCCCGGGGCCAAGCTGCCCTCCGAGAGGGCCCTGGCCCTGGAGCTGGGCGTCAGCCGGCAGTCCATCCGGGAGGCCTTCTACCGGGCCCAGACGGCCGGCCTCATCGACCTGAGGCAGGGCCGGGGCGCCTTTGTCATCTCAACGCTCCAGGAGAACCTCAAGCCGCCCCTCTCGATCATGCTGGAGGAGCAGGCCGAGAGGATCTTCGAGTTCCTGGAGATGAGAAAAGTGATCGAGGGCTGGTGCGCCGAACGGGCCTCGGAGACCGCCCGGGCCGCTGACCTGAGGGAGATGCAAAGAACCCTCAAGACCATGGAGAAGGCCAGGATCTCGGACTCCATGTGGGAGGAGGCGGACCTGAGCTTTCACTCCTCGGTGGCCGCGGCGACCCACAACCTCATCGCCATCCACGTCATGGAGGGGCTCAAGGACAGCTTCCACAGCTATTTCCGGGCCAAGAAGTTCACCACCAGACCCGAGCGGCGTGACCTCCTCCTGGAGCAGCACCGGTACGTCTTCGAGGCCATCCGGGCCAAGGACCCGGCCCTGGCCAGGGCCAAGATGCTGGAGCACCTGGACTATGTCGAGAAGATGATCGGCGAGGACCTTCTGGGGGCGGCTGAGGGCGGAGGCGGCTGAAAGAGCATCCCGGCGAGGCAGGAGGGAGCCATGACCCTGAACGACGAGATCCGGGAGAAGGAGAGGCGGCTCAGGGAGTTCCTCGACTCCCAGGGCCTGGAGGCCGTTCTCCTCAAGCGGCAGGCCAATTTCTCCTGGCTGACCGGGGGGGGCCTCAACCTGGTCGGCATCACCACCGAACTGGGGGCCACCTCCCTGCTGGTCACCCGGGAGGCCAAGTTCGTCATTGCCAACAACATCGAAGCCCCCCGGATGGTCAGGGAGGAGGGGCTCGAGGCCCAGGGCTTCAGCCTGTCCACCTTCCCCTGGTACGAGGACCGGGAGGCCGCCCTGGTCCGGGAGCTGGCCGGGCCGGGGCGGCTGGGCTGCGACGTGCCTTTTCCGGACGCGGTCACCCTGGCCGAGGACATCGCCCGGCTGCGCTACTCCCTGACTCCGGAGGAGGTGGAGCGCTACCAGTGGCTGGGCGAGGCGGTCTCCCTGGCCCTGGAGAGGACCCTGGTCGAGACCAGCCGGGGCGAGAAGGAGTCCGAGGTGGTCGGCCGGCTCTGCGAGCAGCTCTGGAAGGACCGGATCGACCCGGTCACCCTCATGGCCGCGGCCGACGAGAGGATCTTCAACTTCCGCCACCCCATCCCCTCGGAGAAGACCGTGGACCGGTACCTGATGGTTTCGGTCAACGCCAGGAAATGGGGCCTCATCGTCTCCCTGACCCGCTTCATTCATTTCGGGAAGTTACACGAGGAACTGAGTATAAAATACCAGTTCAACGTTTATATTGATTGCTCAATGATGGCGGTCACCCTGCCGGGCCGGCCGGCCCGGGAGGTGCTCCAGAGAGGCCTGGAGGCCTACGAGGAGACGGGCTTTTCCGAGGAATGGAAGCTCCACCACCAGGGGGGCTCCATCGGCTACACGGCCAGGGACTACCGGACCAGCTTCAAGACCCCGGACCTGGTCCAGGAAAACCAGGCCTTCACCTGGAATCCGTCCCTGACCGGGACCAAGAGCGAGGACACCATTTTGGCCACCTCAGGCGGACCCAAGCTCCTGACCAGGCCGATGATCTTTCCCAAGGTGGACATTGAGGTCGACGGCTTCACCTTCCAGCGTCCCGCCATCCTGGAGCAATAGACGGCCGGCCCGGGCCGGCCGGGGAGGGAATGTCTAGAATCCATCAATTCATCAGACCCAGGCAAGGGAGGTGCAATCATGACAGGGAGGAAGCTAAGCAAGGTCCTGGCCCTGGGGCTGGCCGCGCTGCTGGTGGCCGGCCTGTGCGGCCTGGCCGGGGCCGCGGACAAGTACCCCTCTCGCGAGATCGAGCTGATGATCCCCTGGAGCGCGGGAGGCGCCACCGACGCCGCCTTCCGGGCCTTTCTGCCCGTTCTGCCCAAGTATCTGCCCGCGCCGGTGATCATCGTCAACCGCCCGGGCGGCGGGGCCGTGCCCGGCTACACCGAGGCCATGAAGAAGAAACCGGACGGCTACTACTGCCTGGCCTGGATCACCGCCTCGCTGACCAAGATCCACATGAGCCAGGTGCCCTACGAGACCACGACCTTTGATCCGGTGATCATGCTGGTCAACAGCCCCTGCTGGATTCTGGTCCCGGCCAGCTCACCCTTCAAGAACCTCAAGGACCTCATCGCCGCGGCCAAGGCCAAGCCGGGCCAGGTGACCATGGGCAACGCCGGGGCCGGCGGCGGGACCCACATCATCGCCCTGGCCTTTGAGAAGGCGGCCGGGGTTCAGTTCAACCACGTCCCCCACAAGGGCGGCGGCCCGACCGTGGTCGCGACCGTGGGCGCCCACGTCGACGCGGCCAACCTCTCGCCGCCCGAGGGCGTGTCCCAGTTAGAGGCCGGCCAGCTGCGCTGCCTGGCCGTCTTCTCCGAGAAGCGGATGAAGGAGTTCCCGGACGTGCCCACGGCCAAGGAGCAGGGCGTGGACTTCGTCCTGGGCCAGTGGCGGGGCCTGGCCGTGCCCAAGGGCACCCCGGCCGATCGGGTCAAGGTCCTCCACGACGCCTTCAAGGCGGCCATGGAGGATCCGGAACTGCAGAAGGTGGCCAAGCAGGCCGGCATCTACCTGGAGTACAAGAGCACCGAGGACTTCAGGAAGCACATCGCCTCCGAGGATGCCTTCTACAAGAAGCTGATCATGGATAACAAGCTGGGCACCCGTTATAAGTAATCCATAGATTAGCGGCCGGCGGGCGGCCGCCCGCCGGCCGGCCGGAGCAGCCGGGCGTGGGCAGGAAAGAGATATTCTTCGGCCTCTTCCTGATGGCTCTCTCGGTCCTGTTCTACGGCCTGACCTACCAGTTTCCCCGGCAGACCCTGGCCTTTTCGCCGAAGATATTCCCCCGCTTCGTCAGCGCCTGCCTCTTTGTCGTCGCCGCGGTCATGGTCGGCCAGGGGATCGCCGCCCTGCGGCGCGGCTCCCCGGCCGGGCCGCCCAGGCCGCCGGCCGACCGGGCCTTCCTGATCAGGTTTTCCCTGGGCCTTTTGATGGGTTACGCCTACACCAGGCTGCTGACCTTGACCGGCTACCTGGTGCTCACCCCGCCCTTCATTGCCGGGGTGATGCTGGTCTTCAAGGAGAAGCGCTGGCTCAGGATCGTGGCCACCTCGATCATCACCCCGATCGTGCTCTACCTTTTGTTCCGGAAGGTGTTCAAGGTTCCCCTGCCCAGGTTCAACCTGTTCTGAGGGGCCGGAGGAGGTCGCGCCCGTGCCCGACATTGTTCAGGGTTTCCTCTTCGTCCTCCACCCGTTCCACTTTCCGTTTCTGGTCCTGGGCGTGGGTTTGGGCATCATCGTCGGCGCCCTGCCGGGCCTGACCGCCTCGGTGGGGATCATCCTTCTCCTGCCCTTCATCTTCTACCTCGATCCGAGCACGGCCATGGTCATGCTCTGCGGCGCCTTCTGCGGCGGCATCTACGGCGGCTCCATCTCGGCCATTCTCATCTCCACCCCGGGCACGCCCTCGGCCGCGGCCACCGTCCTGGACGGCTACCCCCTGGCCCAGAAGGGCGAGGCCGGCAAGGCCATCGGCGTGGCCACCATCGCCTCCACGACCGGTGGCATCATCTCCACCTTCTGCCTGATGTTCTTCGCGCCCAAGCTGGCCAGGATCGCCCTGGAGTTCGGCCCGGAGGAATACTTCGCCCTGACCGTCTTCGGCCTGACCGTCATCGCCAGCGTGGCCGGGAAATCCCTGACCAAGGGGCTGATCTCCGGCCTCTTCGGCCTGCTCATCGCCACGGTCGGCCTGGACCCGGTGGAGGGATACGCCCGCTTCTCCTTCGACATTCCCGACCTGATGGGCGGTTTCTCCCTGCTGCCGGTCCTGATCGGCCTCTTCGCCATCTCCCAGATCTTCGTCCAGCTGGAGGCGGTGGGCAAAGGCGTCAAGAGGTACGAGCAGAAGATAGGCAAGGTCCTGCCCTCGGCCAGGGAGCTCAAGAAGCTCATGGGGGTCATCGTCTCCTGCTCTTTCCTGGGCACCTTCATCGGCGTCATCCCCGGCACCGGCGGGGCCATCGCCTCCTTCCTGGCCTACAACGAGGCCAGGCGGTGGTCCAAGGACCCGGACTCCTTCGGCCAGGGCAACATCGCCGGCATCGCCGCCCCTGAGGCGGCCAACAACGGCACCACCGGCGGGGCCATGGTCCCGCTCCTGACCCTGGGCATTCCCGGCGACGTGGTCACCGCGGTCATGCTGGGCTGCCTCCTGCTCATCGGCCTCAAGCCGGGACCGCTCCTGTTCAAGGAGAACCCCGACGTGGTTGTGGCCATATTCGCCGGGCTCCTGCTGGCCAACGTCCTGATCCTCCTCCTGGGCGTTCTCAGCGTGAAGATCTTCCCCCGGGTCCTGCGGGTACCCCACTCCATGCTCTTCCCCATCATCTTCACCCTCTGCTTCCTGGGCGCCTTCTCCCTCAACAACAGCACCTACGACATGTTCATCGCCCTGGTCTTCGGCCTCATCGGCTACGTCATGCAGAAGAACGGCTTCCCGGCCGCGCCGGTGGTCCTGGGCGTCATCCTGGGCCCCATCGCCGAGGACGTCCTGGCCCGGGCCCTGATCATCTCCCGCGGCGACTGGAGCACGCTCTTCAAATCGCCGATCTCGCTTTTCTTCTACGGGATCTCCCTCCTGTCCGTGGCCTACTCGATCCAGCGGCTGCGGCGGTCGAGGAAGAGCTAGGCCCCCCCGGGACACCTTCCGGCTTGCCGCTGGGCCCGTCCTGATCTATCGTTGGGACGGCCGGCCCCGGCCGCGAGGAGGGGTCCATCACGTTCCTCGCCACCCGGGCCCGACCGGAACACACGGGGGACTGCCGACATCCAGCGGCTGATCATCGACTGGAAGCTGTTCCAGAGCCAGGAGGACAAAAATGGCCATTGACAAGGTTTTCATAGTCGGCGCCGGCCTGATGGGCGGGGGCATAGCCCAGTCCTGCGCCCAGGCCGGCCTGGAGGTGACCATCACCGACGCCGATCCGGCGGCGGTGGACAAGACCCTCAAGGCCATCGCCTGGTCGGCCGGCAAGCTGGTGGACAAGGGCCTGGCCGCCGGACCCCTGGAGGCCATCATGAGCCGCATCCGGCCGGCCCAGGACTTCCAGCCGGCCGAAGGGGCCGACCTCTGCCTGGAGGCGGTCTTCGAGAACCTGGCCGTCAAGCGTCAGGTCTTCGAGCGGCTGGGCCAGGCCGCCCGGCCCGAGGCGCTCGTGGCCAGCAACACCAGCGCCATCTCCATCTCCGAGCTGGCCGCCTCGGTCAGCCGGCCGGAGAGGTTCCTGGGCATCCACTTCTTCTCGCCCGTGCCGATGATGCCGGCCGTGGAGGTCATCCGGGGGATGCTGACCAGCGACCAGACCTTCGAGGCTGGGTTGGACTTTGTCCGGCGGCTGGGCAAGGAGCCCATCCCGGTCAGGCGGGACGTGCCCGGCTTCGTGATCAACCGGATCAACGCCCGGGCCAACATGGAGGCCATGCGCCTGGTCGAGGAGGGCGTGACCACGGTCGAGGACGTGGACAAGGGGCTCCGCCTGGCCTCGGGCCGCAAGATGGGCATCTTCGAGATCGGCGACATGGTTGGCCTGGACGTCACCCTGGGGGCCCTGATGGCCATGTACGAGGAGACCAAGGATCCGGCCTGGTACCCGCCGGCCATCCTCCGCCGCAAGGTCAAGGCCGGCCATCTGGGCCGCAAGACCGGCCGGGGCTGGTACGAGTACGACGCCCAGGGCAACCGCCTCGGGCCGGCCAGGACCTGATCTCGATCCAGGGGAGGGTCCAATGGACTTCGAGTTCATCCGGGTCGACAAGAGCGAGCGGATCACCAGGGTGACCATCAACCGCCCCGAGGTCATGAACGCCCTCCATCCCCCGGCCTGCCGGGAGATGAACCAGGCCTTCGACGACTTCGCCGCCGACCCCGAGGCCTGGGTGGCCATCGTCACCGGGGCCGGCCAGCGGGCCTTCTCGGCCGGTAATGACCTCAAGTGGCAGGCCGAGCACGGGGCCCAGGCCCTCCGCCAGGGGTTGGACTCCCTCAGCGGCGGCTTCGGCGGCCTGACCCGCCGCTTCGACTGCTTCAAACCGGTCATCGCCGCGGTCAACGGCCTGGCCCTGGGGGGCGGCTTCGAGATCGCCCTGGCCTGCGACATTGTCGTGGCCGCGGCCCACGCCTCCTTCGGGCTGACCGAGCCCCGGGTCGGGGCCATGGCCGCCCAGGGCGGGGTGCACCGGCTCCCCAGGCAGATCCCCCATCACCTGGCCATGGGCCTGATCCTGACCGGCGGCCGCCTCTCGGCCGAGGAGGCCGCCCGGCTGGGCCTGGTCAACGAGGTTGTCCCGATCGAAGGGCTGGCCGCCGCGGCCGAGGCCTGGGCCGCCCGGATCCTGGAGTGCGCCCCCCTGGCCGTGAGGGCCACCAAGGAGGCGGCCGTGCTGGGCCTGGAGAGGCCCCTGGAGGAGGCGGTCCAGACGGTCTTTCCGGGCACCCTGGCCATGAGGAACTCCAGGGATTACCAGGAAGGCCCCCGGGCCTTTGCCGAGAAGCGGAAGCCCGACTGGCAGGGCCGCTGAGCCGGGCGGCCGCGGAGATGGAGGCCTTGTCCAAGGCGATCGAGAGATACCGGTCCGAGGATCTGATCCGCTTCGGCGCGGCCGTGCTGGAGAAGGTCGGCTTTCCGGCCAGGCAGGCCCGGGCCGCGGCCCTGGTCCTGGTCGAGGCCGATCTGCGGGGCGACTTCGCCCACGGCCTTACCGGGGCCAACAGCCTGGACAAGTTCCTGAGCGACATCAATGACGATAGGGACAGGCTCGGCTTCAAGAGGATGGAGATCGCCGAGTTCTCCAGGGACCCGGACAAGTACCCGACCGTGATCACCGCCGACGCCAGGGGCACCCTGGGCCACTACGTCGCCCTGGAGCTGATCCCGGAACTGGTGGCCCGGGCCAGGGAGTACGGCTGCGCCAAGGCCTACGTCAGGAACTCGACCCACTTCGGCGACTGCGGCGTCTACAGCGAGCTCATCGCCCAATCCGATCTGGCCGCCCGGGTGACCTCCACCTCGCCGCCCTGGATGAGGCCCTTCATCGAGCTCCAGGACAGGGAGGACGAGGCCGCGGCGATCAACCGGACCAGGTATCAGGGGGTGAGCAAGCGGTTCGGGACCAACCCCCTGGCCTGGAGCATCCCCTACGAAGGCGGCCTGATCACCATTGACATGGCCGTGACCCAGCGGGCCCTCAGCCCGGCCCTGGAGGTGGCCCGGCGCAACTCCCGGGCCCTCAACCTGGAGGCGGACCGGAACGGCGTCCTCTTCATCGACCTGGGCGGCCGGAGGGTCGGCCTGGCCGGGATCCATATGGACGTGGCCCGAAGCGATGACCCGGCCAGGGTCCTCCGGGGCCTGGGTTTCGACCGGCCGGTCAGGCTCTTCCCTGTCGAGACCGGCCTGCTCAAGGGCCCGGAGGGCGAGGACATCAGGTACCCCCTGGCCTTTGACGATGTCTTCAAGAGGCACTTCTGCATCGCCCCGCTGGGCGGGACCTGTTTCGGCTACAAGGGCTTCGGCCTGAACATGCTCGTCGAGCTGGACAACGTCATCGGCGGCGGGGCCACGGGCCTGATCCGGGTCCTGGACGAGCAGGGCAACCCGAGCACTCAGGAGCGCGTCTCCCAGACCCTGGAGGCTTACGCCATAGATGTCCTCACGCCCCTGGCCGAGGCCAAGGTCAGGCTCGGGGAGTCGGTGGCCACGACCCTGGCCTGCGGGAACGGCTTGATGTTCCTGCCCGGCCAGAAGGAGCAGGAGACCAGGGCCAGGTTCCTGAGGGAGGGCCTGCCCATGACCCCGGAAAGGGTCGGCTGGCTGAGGCGGATGGCCGCCGACCCCAGAGTCGGGCTGGTCTTTGACCTCAAGCCCCTGGAAGGCTCAGTGGCGGAGGCGCCGGGATGATTCCGGGAGGCGTCCCGGCCGAGACCGGGCGGTTCGACCCGCCCGGATTGTGGCCCGGCTTGCCCTTTCCCGGGATCGGGTGCAGGCTGGGCTAACATCCCTGAACAGGCGGCCCCTTGGGGCGGCCCCGATCACCCGGCGGCCGGGTCGGGCCCGGCCCGCCGAGCCTAGGAAAGGACCGAGCATGGGACCGATACTGATAATGCCTTGCCTGGACATGAGAGAGGGCCGGGTGGTCAAGGGCGTTCACTTCGTGGACCTCAAGGACGCCGGCGATCCGGTGGAGAACGCGGCCTTCTACCAGCAGGAAGGGGCCGACGAACTGGCCATGCTGGACATCGCAGCGACCCTGGAGAACCGCAAGACCAGGCTGGCCTGGGTCAGGAGCGTCTCCTCGGCGATCAGCATCCCCCTGACCGTGGGCGGCGGCATTGCCGGACTGGAGGACATCGAGGCGGTCCTGGAGGCCGGGGCGGACAAGGTCTCCATGAACAGCGCCGCGGTCAAGGAGCCCGACCTGGTCAGGCGGGCGGCCAGGGAGTTCGGCTCGGCCAAGGTGACCGTGGCCATCGACGCCCGGCGCAACCAGGCCCTGCCCTCGGGCTTCGAGCTGGTCGTGGCCGGCGGGACCAGGCCGGTGGGCCGGGACGCGGTGGCCTGGGCCAGGCAGTGCCAGGACCTGGGGGTCGGGGTGATTCTGCCGACCAGCATGGACGGCGACGGCACCCAGGCCGGCTACGACCTGGAGTACACCCGGGCCATCTCCGAGGCGGTTGATCTGCCCGTGGTCGCCTCGGGCGGGGCCGGCGAGCTGGAGCACTTCCACCAGGCCGTGGTCCAGGGCGGGGCCAGGATTCTCCTGGCCGCCTCGGTCTTCCACTTCCGCACCTTCAGCATCAGGCAGGTCAAGGAGTACCTGCGGGACAGGGGTCTGGAGGTCAACCTCTAGGCCCGGCCCCGGGGATCTTGGACCGGGAGGCCGGAAAGGGCTGTCGGTCAGGCCGGTTCTTCTGGTAAGATTGGGCCGTCTCGAACCGGCCGGGGCTCCCCCGGGGCGACCGGTCAGCCTCGGGTCTCTGAACACAACACGAACACTTTCCGCTGCGGGCGAGCATGGCTTTAAGAATCGGCGCGGACATCGGCGGCACCTTCACCGACCTCATCCTGACCGACGAGAGCGGCAAGGTCTTCCAGGTGGGCAAGGTCCTGACCACGCCCGACCAGCCCGACGAGGCCGTCCTGATCGGCGTAGGCCGGGTCCTGGCCCAGGCCGGGGCCGATTCCGGCCAGGTCTCCCACCTGGTCCACGGGACGACCCTCTTCACCAACGCCCTGATCGAGCGCAAGGGCGCCCGGACGGCCCTGATCACCACGGCCGGCTTCCGGGACGCGGTGGAGATTGCCCGGGAGCACCGTTACGACATGTACGATCTCTACATGCGCCGGCCCGAGCCCCTGGCCCCCCGGCACCTCCGCTTCGAGCTCAACGAGCGGATCCTGGCCGACGGCTCGGTCCGCCGGCCGGTGGACGAGGAGGAGGTCAGGGCCCTGGCCCGGGAGCTGGCGAGAATGGGCGTGGAGGCAGTGGCCGTCTCCCTCATCCACGCCTACGTCAACGACGCCCACGAGCGGCGGGTGGCCGAGATTCTGGCCCGGGAGCTGCCCCGGGTGTCCCTGACCCTGTCCAGCGACCTGGTCCCCGAGATCCGCGAGTACGACCGGACCTCGACCACCCTGGTCAACGTCTACGTCAAGCGCATCGCCGAGCGCTACCTGCGCCGGCTCCAGGGCCGACTGGCCCAGGAGCAAGGCATCACTGGCAGCCTCTTTGTCATGCAGTCCAACGGCGGCGTCTGCGAGGTGGACACGGCGGTTCAGTGCCCGGTCCGGCTCCTGGAGTCGGGCCCGGCCGCCGGGGCCCTGGCCGCGGCCCACTACGGCGCCCTGCTGGGCCACCCGGACCTGCTCTCCTTTGACATGGGCGGGACCACGGCCAAGGCCTGCCTCATCGTCAACGGCCAGCCCTCGGTGACCACCGAGTTCGAGGTCGACCGCCAGTACCAGTTCCGCAAGGGCAGCGGCCTGCCGGTCAAGGTGCCGGTCATCGAGATGATCGAGATCGGCACCGGCGGCGGCTCCATCGCCCGGGTGGACGCCATGCGCCGCCTCCAGGTCGGCCCGGACAGCGCCGGGGCCAGGCCCGGCCCGGTCTCCTACGGCCTGGGCGGGGAGGAGCCCACGGTCACCGACGCCGACCTGGTCCTGGGCTACCTGGACCCGGGCTTCTTCCTGGGCGGGAACATGTCCCTGGACCTGGAGGCCGCCCGGAGAGCCATTGAGGACAAGGTCGGCCGGCCCCTGGGCCTGGGCCTGCTGGAGGCGGCCTGGGGCATCCACCAGCTGGCCAACGAGAGCATGGCCTCGGCGGCCCGGATCCACGCCATCGAGCGGGGCAGGGACGTGGCCAGGCTGCCCGTCTTCGCCTTTGGCGGGGCCGGGCCGGTCCACGCCTTCGGCGTGGGCGGCATCCTGCGCAGCCCGCGGGTGATCTACCCCCTGGGCGCCGGGGTGACCTCGGCCATCGGCTTCATGACCGCGCCACTGAGCCTGGACTTCTCCCGGAGCCTGCCCGGCCCCCTGGACGACCTGGACTGGCCGGCGGTCAGCCGGGTGGTCGGCGACATGGAGGCCCAGGGCCGGGCCGCCCTCAGCCGGACCATCCCGGCCGAGCAGGTCGGCTTCCGCCGCTTCGCCGACATGCGCTACCGCAAGCAGGGCTACGAGATCCGGGTGCCCGTGCCCGGCGGACGGCTGGACGCCTCCCGGCGGGAGGAGCTGCAGCGGAGCTTCGAGGAGGTCTACTCGTCCATCTACGGCCACACCATGCCCGGGGCGCCGGTGGACATCATCTCCTGGCGGGTGGTGGCCCACGGGCCCAAGCCGGACCTGGCCCTGCCCCGGGCCGGCCGCGGCTCGGGCCGGGCCGGGTCGGCCCTCAAAGGCAAGCGGCCGGTCTTCCTGCCGGCCCTCAAGGGCCTGGCCGAGGTGCCGGTCTTTGACCGCTACGCTCTGGACCCGGAGGCTGTATTCCAGGGGCCGGCGGTCATCGAGGAGCGGGAGTCCACCGTGGTCATCAACGGCCCGGCGACCGTCAGGGTGGATTCGGGCAGCAACCTGATCGTCGACCTGGCCCGGCCCGGCTGAGGCCGGGGCCGGCGCGGAGCCCGGAAGCATGGATCAGATAACCCTGGACATCCTCTGGAACCGGCTCATCTCCGCGGTCAACGAGCAGGCCGCGGCCCTGATGCGCTCCTCCTTCACCTCCATCGTCCGCGAGGCCGGCGACCTCTCGGCCGGCGTCTTCGACCGCCGCGGCCACATGGTCGCCCAGGCCGTGACCGGCACGCCCGGCCACATCAACTCCATGGCCACGGGCATGATCCACTTTCTGGAGAGCTTCCCGGCCGACTCCCTGTCCCCGGGTGACGTGCTCATCACCAACGACCCCTGGAAGACGGCCTCCCAGCTCAACGACATCACCGTGGCCACGCCCGTCTTCATGGGCGACCGATTGGTGGCCTTCTTCGCCAGCACCTGCCACGCCCTGGACATCGGCGGCCGGGGCCTGACCGCCGACTCCCGCTCGGTCTTCGAGGAGGGCTTCTTCATCCCGGTGATGAAGCTCCACGACCGGGGCGAGCCGGTCCAGGTCCTCTACGACCTCCTGGCGGCCAACGTCAGGACGCCCGAGGAGGTCCTGGGCGACCTCCATTCCCAGATAGTGGGCAACGAGGTCGGCGGCCGGCAGCTCCGTTCATTTCTTAAGGAGTTCGGCCTGGCCGACATCGAGGCCCTCTCGGACGAGATCATCGAGCGCTCGGAAGAAGGCATGCGCCGGCGCATCCAGGCCCTGCCCGACGGCGAGTACGGCTACAAGCTGACCATCGACGGCTTCGAGGAGCCCATCGTCATCCAGGTCAGGGTGGTCATCCAGGGCGACGAGCTGGACGTGGACTTCGAGGGCACCTCGGGCTCGGTCCCCCTGGGCGTCAACGTCTGCCTCAACTACACCCGGGCCTACACCACCTACGGCATCAAGTGCGTCATCTCGCCGGACATCCCCAACAACGAGGGCAGCTTCCGGCCGGTCAGGGTCACCGCCCCGGAGGGGAGCATCCTCAACGCCAGGCACCCCTCAGCCGTGGCCGGCCGCCACCTGGTCGGCCACTTCCTGCCCTCCGCGGTCATGGGCGCCTTTGCCCAGGCCCTGCCCGAGCGGGTCATGGCCCCGGGCTTCGACGGGCTCTGGGACACCCACATCTCGGGCCGGGAGCGGGGCAGCGGCCGCCACTTCTCCTTCACCTGGTTCTCGGCCGGCGGCACCGGGGCCCTCAAGGGCCAGGACGGCCTCTCGGCCACGGCCTACCCCAGCGGCATCGCCGGCGTGCCGGCCGAGGTCATCGAGACCCTGGCCCCCTTAGTGATGCGCCGCCGGGAGCTGAGGACCGACTCGGGCGGGGCCGGGACTTTCCGGGGCGGGCTGGGCCAGGTCATGGAGGTCGAGGTCCTGACCGATGAGCCCTACATCTTTGCCGGGCTCTACGAGCGGATCTATTACCCCGCGCCGGGATTGCACGGCGGCCGGGAGGGATCGACCGGGCGGGTCTTCACCGGCGACGGCCAGGAGCTCAAGCCCAAGATGACCTGCCTCCTGCCGGCCGGCACCATCGTCAACCTGGAGATGCCCGGCGGCGGCGGCTTCGGCCCGCCCAGGGAGAGGGAGTTAAAGAGGGTCCTCGACGACGTCCGCAACGGTTACGTCTCGCCGGCCGCGGCCAGGGAGGAGTACGGGGTGGTCGTCGATACAGAGAAATGGGTCGTGGACGAGGAGGGGACCAGGAAGCTGCGCCAGACTTCGGCCTGACTGCCCGGCTGTCGCTTGAGATCACTGTCTTGCCGCTCAAAGGGGTGGCTTTCTCTTATTTCCCTCTCCCTACCTGCCTCACAGAACATCAAAATTAATTTTTATCCTACCATGTTGGATCACTAATATAAATATCATCTAATTAACGTTTTATTATTGACATTCCTGGGATTGCCGTAATACATGAAAACCTGAGAGAGTTGTTGAGGTTGAGGTGTGTCAAGCTGAGTATGAATTTCGCCGAATGTTAATAGAAATAAAACGCTGGATACGACCTGTCTCCCCGCGGATACACCTCGACCATGAATCATCGAATCAATGAAACCGGCAGGGGCGTGTTCTCCCGCGCCCGGCAGCGCACTCCGTTATTCTGGAGTGGAAGGGAGAGAAAGATGAAGGCTGTTTTTAGTATCTTTATAAGTTTGTTTCTCTGTTTGGTGGGGGTCGACCAAGCAATTTGTGGCGATTCGGCCGACCAGATGGCCGAAAAAATGCTCTTGCGACAGCGGGCGATCTACGAGCACAAGCTGGACGTCCAGGATAAGCCGGAAATCGGAGAACTCCTCGATGCCTTGCAAAACAAGGCCGCCAGGGACCTTAAGACCGCCACCTGGTACTCTCACAATCCGGCGGATGTGCAGCCCCTGCTCAGTAGAACCTGGCGTTTCACTTACCGCATATTCATACCCTTCACCGATACCCTGAGCTTCGCAAGCACCGTGAGTCGGACTTCCAACGGCACTGTGGGCGTAATGTGCAATAATCAATGGTCCACGCCTGGGGCGGTTTTCTATTCGTCCTGGCCGTCGTCAATCGGAGGCGGGCGAGGCTTCTCAGGAATCGTGGGACGCAGCTCCGCCTGGTACGACTACTACTTCTTCAGGCTGGTCGGGAGTGGCGCCACCGGCTGGTACTGCTTCTCGATGGGGAGTTAATACTCGAGATTGTACTACATGACAGGGGTTTGGTTAAGATAGGTTTTCAGCCTCAGGTTTGGGTGAAGCCGGGTAGAGCCTCAGTTGAGGAGACCAGCGAGTCGGGGAGGTAAGGGTGATCGCGCGTAGAGTGCTGATAGCGGCGATAGTGGGCAGCCTGATCCTGTTGAACGGGTGCACCAGTTTCCGGTTAGACTATGTGAACTCCCATCCGGATCTTGATGGCAGGACACGGGAAGCGATTCTTAATGGCCGAATATTCATAGGCATGACCGAGGAACAGGTTAAGGTCAGTTGGGGCCGGCCTAAAGAAATCCACAGGAGCGTCGGGATGAACTGGTCACGAGAACAATGGGTTTATGGAATTAAAGAGGGGGACCACTACATAAGTCCAACGTACGTGTACTTCGAGCGAGGGCGCGTAATTGGGTGGGAGGATTAGCCTTACGAACTGACGTATGCAAGGAGAGCCGCCCCCTTTAACCACCTATCCTTATGGTTGACGGCCGTCCTGAGCGCCGTCTATCGTGACTGGCACTCCGAGAGGAAGAAGATCGAGCAGAAGAAACACCTTCCGGCCTCTGTCGACCCCGAACAGCATGAAAGCTGATCCTTTTCTCTTCCCCGCCCCCTTAGCCTCGGTCTAATCAACCTCTCCTTCCCCTCCTCCCCTTAGCCATGCTATCATCCCTCCCTGTCTCGCCGGCCCGGCCGGCCCGAGGCTTTATTCAGTTCCTCATCAGGGAGATCCCCATGAAACCCCGCCTGGCCCTGGTCCTGGGTGACCCCTCCGGCATCGGCCCGGAGCTTGTCGCCAAGCTGCTCTCAGACCCCGAGGTCATCTCCAGAGCCGAAATCCTGCTCATCGGCGACCAGCCGGTCTTTGAGATGGGCCAGAAAATCGCCGGCGCCTCCATCCCGGTCCAGGTCGTCTCCGATATCGCCCAGGCCCGCTTCGACCAGGGCCGGCCCGTGTTCCTGGCCCTCTCGACCATTGACCCGGCCGAGATAGTCCTGGGCCAGGCCTCGGCCGCCTCAGGGCGGGCGGCCCTGGAGAGCCTGAAGGTAGCCCTCCGCCTGGCCAGGGAGGGCAGGGTGGGCGGCATCTGCTACGCCTCCCTGAACAAGCACAATCTCCACCTGGCCGGCATGAGCCTGGCCAGCGAGCTGGATTTCTTCTCCCAGGAACTGGGCCACCGGGGCCCGGCCGGCGAGGTCAACGTCCTGGGCCGGCTCTGGACCACCCGGGTGACCTCCCATGTCCCCCTGGGCCGGGTTCCGGCCCTCCTGACCGTCCCGTCCGTGCTGGCGGCCATTGACCTGGCCCACCACACCCTGATCGCGGCCGGCTTTGAGCGGCCCCGCGTCGCCGTGGTCGGCCTCAACCCCCACGCCGGTGAGAGCGGCGACTGCGGCCGGGAGGAGATCGAGGTCATCGGCCCGGCCGTGGAACGGGCCCGCGCCCAGGGCATCGAGGCTGAGGGGCCCTTTGCCGCGGACACGGTCTTCCTCCGGGCCAGGGACGGGCTTTTTGACGCGGTGGTGACCATGTACCACGACCAGGGCCAGATCGCCATGAAGCTGCTGGGCTTCGAGAAGGGAGTGACCGTGGCCGGCGGCCTGGAGGTGCCCATCACCACCCCGGCCCACGGCACGGCCTTTGACCTGGCCGGCCAGGGCAGGGCCGAGGTCTCGGCCCTGCGGGAGGCCTTCTTCCTGGCCTGCCGGATGATCGAGACCCGGGCCCGCCTGGGGGCGCCAGAGTGATCTGAAACCGATTCCTTCAAGGAGGGGACCGATGCTCATTGACCGGGAGGCCTGCACCGGCTGCGGCCTGTGCCTGGCCTACTGCCCCATGGAGGCCATCGTCCGCCACCGGAAGGACAGGGCGGCCGGCACCAGGGCCTGGGCCGAGATCGACCGGGACGAGTGCGTCGAGTGCGGCGTCTGCCTCCGCTCCGGGGTCTGCCCCGAATCGGCCATCCGGGAGGAGGAGCTTGCCTGGCCGCGGATCCTGCGCCGGGCCTTCAGCGACCCCCTCTTCGTCCACCAGGGCACTGACGTGCCCGGCCGGGGCACCGAGGAGATGAAGACCAACGACGTGACCGGCCGCTTCCGGGAGGGCTTCATCGGCCTGGGCCTGGAGTTCGGCCGGCCCGGCCTGGGCACCCGCCTGAGCGAGCCGGAAAAGGCCATTAAGCGCCTGGTCGGGTTGGGCATCGAGCTGGAGCCGCACAACCCCCTGACCCAGCTCATCGAGGACAAGTCCACCGGCCGGCTCAAGCCCGAGGTCAGGGGCGAGAAGGTCCTCTCGGCCATTGTCGAGTGCATCGTGCCCCTGGAGCGGGCCCAGGACGTCCTGGCCGAGGTCCGGGAGATCGCCCGGGAGGTGGACACGGTCTTCAGTCTGGATCTGATCGGCAAGGTGGGCGGGGGAGGGGAGATCCCCCTGCTCGAGGAGATCGAGAAGGCTGGCCTGACCCGCTCGGCCAACGGCAAGGTCAACGTCGGCCTGGGCCGGCCCCGCTTCAGCGCCGCCGGGGAAGGGAGGGGGAGATGACCCACACCCTGCACCGGTCCGGCCGGCCCGACTCTCTCCGGGGCGACTTCGTGGTCTTCACCATGTCGGCCAAGCAGGTCAACGCCCAGGGCTCGGCCGAGAAGATGCGCCGCTTCATCGAGATCGTGGAGAAGCACGGCCCGGTCAACTGCGGCGACATGAAGACCGGCAACGTCCTGAACATCGGCCGGGACGAGATCTTCGACAACGTCCGGGACACCTCCATCGTCCACTTCGTCTTCACCGACCTGACCCAGGTGACCGAGGTCCTCCAGGAGCTCAAGGAGGCCGACCTGGGCACCTCGGTGGTAGTCAGCGGCCTGGTTGACGAGATCGGCCGGGCCTGCCGGGAGGTGGGCCTGGAGATGCACACCCTGGAGTTCTCCGGCGGCATCCACGGCCGGATTGAGCGCCTGCCCGCCCAGCCGGTCCTGGCCGTGACGACCATGTGCGGCCACGGCATGGTCGCCCGGGGGCTGGTCAGGAGCCTGGCCGCCAAGGTCAAGCGGGGCAAGCTGAGCCTGAGCCAGGCCGCCCTGGAGCTGGCCCGGCCCTGCCAGTGCGGGGTCTTCAACCCCAGGCGGGCCGAGGAGCTGATCCAGGAGGTGATCGACTCGGAGGCCTGAGCCGGGGGCCGGCTATTTCGGGGATTCCGGCGACTGGGGGGAGTCGTCCGGAAAGAGCTCCGGATAGAGCTTGCGGGCGCACTCGGGGCAGAGGCCATGGCTGAACTGGGCCCCGGAGCGGTCGCCGATGTACTTCTCGACGTGCTGCCAGTAGCCTTCGTCGTCGCGGATCTTCTTGCAGGAGGCGCAGATGGGCAGCAGGCCGCTCAGGGTCTTGACCTCGGCCAGGGCCTGCCTGAGCTCGCCTATGAGCTTGGCCTGCTCGGCCTCCCTCTGCTTCAGCTTGCGGAAGAGCAGCTCGAAGGGGCTTTTGAGTCCGGTTACGAGGATGGCCTTGTAGGCCAGGTAGAAGGAGATCAGCTTGAAATAGAGGCCGATCATGGTGACGGGGCCGTAGGCGCTGGCGTAGGAGGTGAAGGCCAGTTCGGCGCCGATGGTCAGGCCCAGGGACCAGATCAGGAGATTGAGGGTCCGGGGCTCGAACTCCCGGCCCTGCCGACGCAGCAGGAAAATGGCCCCGGCCAGGATGAGGCAGATGACGTACTCGCTGGCCTTCTTGAAGAGGGTCGGGCCGTCCGGCTCCAGGAAGCAGTCGGGGAAGAGGCCGGCAAAGACGAGCCAGAGCAAGAGCGCGGTCAGGCCGGCGTAAGCCAGGAAGAGGACCCTGGCCCGGAGGTTGCGCCCGACGAAAAAGGGCGCGGCCAGCCAGGAGAGGCTCTGCATGTAGCGGGCGGCGATCCAGAGCTGGGTCGGCAGGTTAACCCCCCGGCCAGGAAAGACGCCCATGCCCTTGTAGCCGATGGTGTGGACCACGTCCAGCAGCGCCACGAACAGGTAGGCCACGCCGATGAAGGTCAGATAATTGTTCCGGTGGTACTGGCGGGTGTTCCAGGCCAGGACGAAGATGCCGCCGGCGACCACGACGCTGAAGAGCTCGATCAGGGCGTGGAAGAGAAGGTGGGAGCGGAGCAGGACGGCGTAAAGGCCCAGCAGGACCGCGACCCAGACGCCGGCCGCGAAAAAAGCGCCGCTCCTGGCGGCCGATGATTCCGGAGAAGGGCCGGTCACCGCCCGGCCTCGGTCGATCCGGTAAACAACGGACGTGTTCCCCTTACGATCTGAGAGTTGGTTTCCGACGTCCGAGAACCCTGGCCGCGGTAATTATTCCCGGAAGCGTCCGATGGCGTTAAATGGACGCTCCTATGGACCCTGAGGCGTCCCGGAGGCAGCGCGGCGAGTCCCAACAGCCCATTGTCAGGTCAAAAGACCCAAGGGCTCTTGAAGCCACCCCCTTTTCCCCCCAAACGCCTAATTCTTTGAATTAGAGATATTTTAGCATGAAAGTTCTGTTTTTTCAAGATTGTCCGACACGGTTTTACAGCAATTGCCCGTCGGAGCCAGAGCCCGGTCCGAAAAAATATTTTCCTTCGCTTCCCCGCGCCGGCTTGATTCAGACTGATTTGTGGTCGAATACAAGACAAAGCGGCCTGATAACAATGGCGCAAGAATCGGGTTGGCGGCTTCCCGGGGCGGCCCTATGCTGGATCTGTCAGACTCGTTCCCCTGAGGAGGCGGCCCGTGTCCAGGCAAGATTACCAGCGTGTCGAACAGGCCATTCACTTCATCGAGGACAACTTGCCCGACCAGCCGAGCCTGGGGGAAATCTCGGCCAGCGTCGGCCTGAGCGAGTACCACTTCCAGCGCCTCTTCCGCCGCTGGGCCGGGGTCAGCCCCAAGAGGTTCCTGGAGTATTTGACCGCCGGGCAGGCCAGGAGGCTTCTGGAGAACTCAAGAAGCGTGCTTGACGCCGCTTTCGAAGTCGGCCTCTCCGGCCCCTCGCGCCTCCACGACTTGACGATCAACATCTACGCGGCCACGCCGGGCGAGCTGAAGCGCCGGGGTGCCGGGCTGGACATTCTCTTCGGCGTGCATTCAAGTCCCTTCGGCGACTGCCTCCTGGCCAGGACCGAGCGGGGGATCTGCTGGCTGAGCTTCCTGGGGCCGGTCGGCCGGGAGGAGGCGGTTGAGGAGCTGAAAAAGGAGTGGCCGGCGGCCCTGCTCCGGGAGGACCAGGCGGCCACCCGGCCCTTGGCCGAACGGATCTTCGGCCCAGGGGCCGGCGGCTCGCCCCTGAGCCTGTTCGTCCGGGGGACCAACTTCCAGATCAAGGTCTGGGAGGCACTCCTCAGAATCCCGCCGGGCGCGGCCGTCTCCTACCGGGACCTGGCCGCCAGGATCGGCTCGCCCGGCGCGGCCAGGGCCGTGGGCCGGGCCGTGGCCACCAATCCGGTCGCCTTCCTGATCCCCTGTCACCGGGTCCTCCGCCAGAGCGGGGCCTTTGCCGGCTACAGGTGGGGCCTGGCCAGGAAGAAGGCCCTCCTGGGCTGGGAGGCGGCCCGGCGCGAAGCCGGGCCGGGCCCGGCTCAGGCCAGGTCGATGGGGTAGGCCCCGTACTTCCTGACCGCTTCGGCCATGGCCAGGACGCACTCGGGCTTGAGGTAGGAGGCCAGGCTGTTGCCGCTGGTGATGACGTAGCCGCCGCCCGGCCCCAGGTCGCGGATCAGCTCCCTGACCTCCTGGTCCACCTCCTCGGGGCTGCCCCGGCCGAGGAGGACCAGGTCGACGTTGCCCATGACGCAGATCCGGTCCCCGTAGTCGCGCTTGAGGGCCCGGATGTCCATGGCCCCTTTCTCCACCGGGTGGACGGCCCTGACCCCCAGCTCGAGGAGGATGTCCAGGCTCTGGGCGATGTTGCCGTCGCTGTGGAGAACCCAGGGGATGGTCACCTTGTCCAGGACGCGCTTGTAGCGGGGGGCCAGGAGCTCCCTGAACATCCGGGGCGAGAACATCAGCCCGGTCTTGAAGGCGAAGTCGTCGGTGGTCCAGAAGATGTCGAAGCCCAGCTGGCAGGCCCGCTCGGCCATGAGGGCGGTCCAGTCGAAGTAGATGTCCAGCAGCTTCTCGACGAAGGCCCGGTCGTCGTAGAGGAGCAGGCAGAAGCGCTCGATGCCCAGGCTGAGCATGGCCTGGGACAGGCCGATCCGGGTGGAGAGGTGGCAGGCATAGTCACCCCTGCGCCTTAGGAATTCCTCGGCGTCCCGGTAGAACTCGTCCCGGGTGGGGTCGGGCAGGTCGATCATGGCCAGGTCGGCCTCGGTCTTGATCCGGCCGGGGCCGACAAAGGTCCGGCCGTCCTTGCCGAAGATCGCCTCGGCGTAGTGGGGGGCCCGCAGGATGAAGCCGATGTTGTCGTGGCCCAGGCGGGCGGCCACGGCCTTGGCCTGATCGGCCGTGTAAGGGTTTTTCCGGGCCGTGCCGGCCGTGGCTCCGCCGCTCCTGGGCCAGCCCAGAAGCTCCTCGGCCATGGCCACGTCGACGAAGAGCTCGCAGTGGGGGACCCGGTCCGGTTCCTCCCGGTTCAAGGCGGCCAGGACCCTTTCCCGGGGACTCATGGACATGCCCCTGCCTCCTGACGACTCAGGGTCGGGAGCGGCGGGCCGGGCGATGAGTCGTCGCCCGGCCCGCAGGCCTCACTTGGGGCTCTTGTATCTCAGAATGGCCCCCTTGTCGGCCGACTCGGCCAGCTGGCAGTAGAGGCCCAGCCAGCCCTTCTTGAACTTGGGCTCGGGCTTGGTCCACCTGGCCAGGCGGGCCTTGATCTCCTCGTCGGGCACCTCCAGGTCCAGGCGGCGGGCCGGGATGTCGATGGTCACCAGGTCGCCGTCCTGGACAATGGCCAGGGGCCCACCCTCGGCCGCCTCGGGCGAGATGTGGCCGACGAAGCAGCCGTTGTTGGTCCCGGAGAAGCGGCCGTCGGTGATCAGGGCCGTCTTGAGGGCCAGACCCCGGCCGTAGAGGAGCTTCATGGCCTTGTACATCTCGCGCATGCCCGGCCCGCCCTTGGGGCCCTCGTAGCGGATGACCACGACCTCGCCCTCCTGGACCTGGCCCTCCAGGATGCTCTCGTTGGCCGCCTCTTCGGAATCGAAGCAGCGGGCCCGGCCCTTGAAGAGGTGCATTTCGGGCTTGATCGCCGCTGGCTTGGTCACGGCCGTGTTGGGGGCCAGGTTGCCCCGGAGCACGGCCAGGCCGCCCTCCTTGGACCAGGGGTCGGCCAGGGTCCTGATGATGCCCCGGTTGGTGACTACGGCCGGGGCCACGTTGTCGGCCACCGTCTTGCCAGTCACGGTCAGGGCGTCGCCGTGGAGGAGGGGCAGGATCTCCTTCATCACCGCCGGCACGCCGCCGGCCTGGTGGAAGTCGGGTACGTTGGGCGCCGCGGCCGGGTTCATCTTGGCCACGTGGGGCGTGGCCCGGCTCAGCGTCTCGAAGAGGTCCACGTCGATCTGGCAGTCGGCCTCGTGGCCGATGGCCACCAGGTGGATGGCCGCGTTGGTCGAGCCGCCGATGGCCGAGTTGACCCGGATGGCGTTCTCCAGGCCCTGGCGGTTGATGATCTTCCGGGCGGTCAGGCCCTCCTTGATCATCTCCACGATCCGCCGGCCCGAGGCCTGGGCGGCCCGCAGCCGGTCGGCGAAGGTGGCCGGGATGGTGGCGCTGCCGGGCAGGGAGAGGCCCAGGGCCTCGGCCAGGCAGCACATGGTGTTGGCCGTGCCCAGGAAGGAGCAGGAGCCGCAGGTCGGCTCGGCCTGGTCCTCGAGTCTCCGGTAGGTGGCTTCGTCAATTCGGCCGGCCTTGAGCATGCCCAGGCCCTCGGTCAGGGAGGTCCCGTCCGAGGCCCGGCCGTCGAACTCGCAGCCGCCCTCCATGGGCCCGCCCACGATCATTATCGCCGGCAAGTCAAGCCTGGCCGCGGCCATGAGCATGCCGGGCACGATCTTGTCGCAGGAGGCCAGCAGAACCACGGCATCGAGGCGGTGGGTTTCGATCATGGTCTCGACGTCGTTGGCGATCAGATCCCGGCTGGGCAGGATGTAGTAGTTGCCCACGTGGCCCTGGGCGATGCCGTCACAGGCGGCGATGACCCCGAACTCCACCGGCGTGCCGCCGGCCTGGAAGATGCCCTGCTGGACGTACTCGGAGACCAGGTCCAGGTTGTAGTGGCCGGGCACCACTCGGTTCCAGGAGTTGGCGATCCCGATCATGGGCCGGTCCAGGTCGTAATCGCTGTAGCCCATGGACTTATAAAGGGCCCGGTTCATTGACCATTCGGGGCGTTTGAGAATATCCTTGCTTCGCCAGACCATCTGAATCTCTCCTTGTCTTGGGTCTGCCCGGCCGGGACCGGGTCGCCTCCAATGTATCAGGTTTGCGAGGCGGTCATGACCTTTTTCGCTCGGTTGGAAGCGAAAAGATTCCGCCTAGAGATATGTGCCTCTGGCCGGGTTCGGCCTCACCGCCGCCTGGACCGCGGGCCAAGGGCTTTGGGGTCGAGGAGAACAGTTGCCAGAGCCAGGACGATCTTCATGGCCGGCCAGTTGAGACCCCAGAACAGGGACACGACGGCCAGCAGGATAAAGCCGAGCCGGGGCCGGGCCGGAGTGGTCGGGCCGGGAAAAGGGTTTGTCTTTCAATTGGCCAACGCTCTTGGGTTAACTACCCAGGGATTCAGTCAACACAGGGCCGGGCGAGTCGAGGTCACAAGGTTCGCCGCGCCCGGCTCTCCGGACTTGCCTTTTCCGCTCGGGCGGGGGAGACTGCCAGGGCCGCCGTTTCAACGGCAGGGAGAGGCCGGATGAATCTGTTCGACGGCTTCAACCGGGCCCTGGCCCGACGGCTGATCCGCGACTTCGCAGCTCTGGAAAGCCGGGAGGTCAGGCTGCGGTGCGGCCTGGCGGCCGGCTGGGTCATCATCGCGGCCAACTCGGGCCTCTTCGTGGTCCGCCTGGTCCTGGGGCTGATGGCCGGCTCGGTCTCGGTTGTCGCCGACGCCTTCCACCTCCTCTCTCATCTGGCCAACGCCATTGTCCTGGTGGTCAGCTTCTGGCTGGCCGGCCGGCCGGCCACGGCCCGGACGCCCTTCGGCCACGGCCGCATGGAGCACGTCGCCCCGCTGATCATGGCCGTGCTCCTGGCCGTGGCCGGTCTCCAGCTCGGCGAGCAGGCCTTCCACCGGGTCCTCCATCCCGGCCACGTCAATTACTGGCCGGCCTTGCCCTGGCTGCTCCTGGCCACGATCCTGGTCAAGATCTGGGTGGGCGGTTTCAGCCGCTACCTGAGCCGGCGCTCGGACTCCCGGGCCATCGCGGCCACGGCGGCGCACCAGTACATCGAGGCCGGGGTCACCCTGGCCGTCATCGCCGGCCTGGTGGCCGGCCACCATTTCCACAGGCCCGTACTGGACGGCTACCTCGGCCTGGGCGTCTCGGCCTGGCTTCTCTGGGCCGGCATCAACCACGCCCGCCACGCCCTGGTGCCGATCTTGGGCGGCCGGCCCGACCCTCGCCTCATCGAACGCATCCGGGAGCTGGCCGGCTCGGTGGAGGGCGTGGAGGACGTCCACGAGATCATCGTCCACGATTACGGCTCCAAGTATCTCATCTCCTTTCACGCCGAGATTCCGGAAGGCCTGGGTCCGGCGGCCATGCACGAAATCGCCGAGATTTGCGAGGCCAGGCTGCGGCAGGTCTTTGGCGGCGAGGTCGTGGTCCACACCGATCCCCTGGTCGAGCAGACCCCGGAGGTCAGGGCCCTGGAGCGGAGGTTCCGGAAAGTGGTCGAGACCCTGCCCTGGGTGGTGGGCTTTCACGATTTCCGGGTGGTGGCCGCCTCTGAAAACGAGTACGTCCTGGTGGCTGACGTTGACCTGAGCGAAGACATCCCGGAAGCCGAGTTCGAGAACCGGGCCGGGGAACTGGAGCGGCTGGCCAAGGAAGCCCTGCCCAACCTGGCTTACGCCACACTGTACATCACCCCCAAGTTCTCTTACTGAGGTCCGCTCCCGGACCGGTCGGCGGGTGCTTGACTCCGGTCTGTCCAGGGATCAATCTGTAATAAGAGTACTGGCTGGCCGATAAACTCGGCCGCGGGGCCGCGGCCGGCGGGCAGGGGGTCAAGCCGGTGATCTCAAGGTTTTTTCGCCAGGGATAAGGAGGCTGAAATGAGGCGTCTTTCAAGACCGAGACTCTGGGCCATCTGGCTGGCCGGCATCTGGCTTATCCTGGGCTGTTCCGGGGCCCTGGCCGCCGACGAACTGGCCAGGCTGGCTCTGGACGAAGCCGGGAGCATCGGCACCGTCATCGCCGCCGATGAGGCCGGGGCGGCCGAGGGCAGGGCCGCGATCAGGATCGAGACCCAGGGCCCGGCCTCGATCTGCCTCGGCCAGGCGACCGGCCTTGATGTTGACCAGGCCACTCTGATCTATCAGGCCAAGGTCAAATCCCACCAGCTTGAAGGCAACGCCTTCCTGGAGATGTGGGTCCACTTCGCCGATGGAGGACCTTTTTTCTCGCGAGGCCTCAACTCGACCGTTTCCGGGACCAGCGACTGGACCGTGCTCCAGACTCCCTTCCTGCTTCGAGCCGGCCAGAAGCCGACCCGAATCACCTTCAACGTCTACGTCAATGGCTCGGGCACGGTCTGGGTGGACGATATCCGCCTCCTGAAGCTTCCCTTACAGTGAAGAGGGCTTCCGGGGAACGGACGGCAGATTTATTCCTCGGCGATATGTCTTGACGTGTAGTTGAGCGGTGCACTATGCTCTGAAATGTGCAGCTCTGATTACTTCAAGATCGCCCGTTCTTCTGTGGCGCAAGCGTCTGCAATCTCCAGCGTCAGGCCGGCCCGGCACACGGGAAGGACTGTCAGGGTGTTGTCTTGCCATTAGCCGAGGCCGGAGCAACAGAGGCGCCGGCGGTTCGCCCCGGCTTCTATACGGTTAACCTCGGACTTCTGGGTTGCGGAGCCGCTTTGGGGTTCGGGCTTTACTGCGACACCCTCAAGGCCGGCCGAATCCTGGTCCTGGCGCCTGATCAGAAATTCACCCCGAACATCAGGGACCAACTGAGCCGGAGCGGGGCGAGCGTTTTCATCCTGGATCGGGACCGCGAAGCCTATCTCCGCCACCTGGAGTCCAGGTTTTCGGCCATGATCACCGATCCGGCCACGGACACTCAGACCGCGGCCAAGCTGGGCTACGAGGTCAGCCGGACCCTGATGGAACACGTTCTGGACCAGCCGGACCTGAACAAGATCCACCGGGGCGAGAGCCTGGTCAGGCAAGTCGTGGATCTGATCCTGGGCCGCGACGAGGCCTGGGCCGCCCTGATCCGCCTGGCTCGGCACGACTATTACACCTACACCCACTCCTGCAACGTCGGCCTCTTCGGCCTGGGCTTGCTCAAGGAGCAGGTCCAGGAAGGCCAGGACCTGGACGTCCACTCTTACGGTACGGCCCTGTTCTACCACGACATCGGCAAATCAGAGGTCGATCTGGACATCCTCAACAAACCCGGGCCCCTGGACAAGCGGGAAGAGGAGGAGATGCAGAAGCATCCCGAGCAGGGCTACCAGATAATGGTCAAGTTCGATGTCCTGACTCCGCCGGCCCGACTGGTCGTCTCCCAGCACCATGAGCGCTGCGACGGGAGCGGCTACCCCCACGGCGTCCTGCGGGAGGACATCCATTCCGTGGCCCGGGTCTGCGCCATTGCCGACGTCTTTGACGCCCTGACCTCGGACCGGCCCTACCGGCCTCGAATCAGCGCCTTCAGTGCCCTCAAGGCCATGCATCAAGAAATGGTCGGCCACTTCGACCAGCCCATGCTGGCCCGGTTCACCCGCCTTATGGCCAAGACTTTCGCCGACAAAGCTTCCGGCTGAAATGATTCCGCTGGGGAGGGACTGAAAGCGGCCAGCGGAACGGGAGGCGAGAAGGTGGAACTTGAGAAGCTGCTCTTCGGCCAGGACGAGAAGACAGCGGTTCGGGCCGAGATGGGGGCGCCGCTGCTTGTTCAGCTTGGCGGCGTGGCCAGTCACGTCAAGGCGACCATGGTCGGCCTGATCCCAGAATCCTACGTTCTGATAGCCCTGACCGACAAGATAACGGGCATCGAGAACAAGCTCTTCGAGGGCAATGACGTCGTCGTCCGCTACCTGGACGCGGGCGCGGTCTACGGTTTCCAGTCCCAGATCATCGGCCGGGTGACCAAGCCCCACCGCCTGATCTTTCTGTCCTACCCCAAAGTCGTGGCCAGAAAGGAACTCCGCCACAACGAGCGGGTTCCGGTCCTCTGGCCGGCCAAGGCCGAGGCCCTTGGCCGGATCTTTACGGGGGCCATCCTGGACATCAGCTCGGGCGGCTGCCGCTTCAACTTCAAACCCGAGCCGGAAGAGGCCGAGGTACGCTTCTCCCCGGGCGTTACTTTGCAGATCACCTGCCAGCTGGTCGACGTGCCCGAGGCCGTGCTCGTCCACGGCAGCGTGGCCAGCAGCAAGGCCCGAGAGGGCATCGTCACCCTGGGAGTTCGCTTCACCTCGGTCGACCCCAAGCTCCTGGACAAGATCCAGACCATGGTCCAGCTCCTCCTGGACCTTTCGCCGCTGGAATAGCCGGACCAACGGGCCCTTTGGCCCGCTCCGGCCTCTCTCGCCCTCCTCTCGGTTCCGGCTCATGATTCCGGCTCCAAATTCCTTGGTTTTGGTGTATAATTAAATAGTAACTGAAGCCCGGGTCGCCCCTGGGCCGCTTTACAGCCCCTGAGGAGCCTGGTCGAGAGAGGGTTCTGGCAGATGGCCGAGCCGCCGGAGAGCCCGCTAACGTCTTCGATTCGGGAGGACACAGAGAGCAGGCAGCACTTCCTGCCCGTCCCCCCGTACATGATCTTCCCCCGGACCGTGGGCGGATTTCGGGTCTACATCAAGCAGGGGGGGAAGTACGTCCTCTACGCCACCGAGCAGGAGCAGTTCACGGAGAGACACCGCCGCGAGCTGCCCGAGTACGGGATCAAGGAGGTTTACATCCAGACCGATCAGAAACCGGACTACGACCGCTACGTCGAGGAGAACCTAGGCCGGATTCTGTTCAACGACGACCCGCCCCTGCAGGAGCGGGCGGCCGTTTTCTACAACGCCTCCCTGGGAGTGATCCGCGAGCTCTTCCAGCGCACCCAGGTCCAGGACATTCTGAGCCGCTCCCATCTAGACCGGGTCATGAAACTGGTCCAGCAGACCATCAAGTTCATGGCCTCGGAGGAGACCCTCAAGAGGCTGGCCACCCTGATCCGCCACGATTACAAGACCTACAGTCACAGCCTCCACGTCTTTGTCTTCAGCGCGGCCGTCCTCCAGACCTACGACTTCGAGGAAAAGGATCTGGTCGAGGTCGGTCTGGGGGCCATCTTGCACGACCTGGGCAAGAGCGGCATCCCCCAGGAGATCCTGCGCAAGAGCGGCCCCCTGACCTCGGCCGAGTTCGAGATCGTCAAGACCCACCCCTTGCGCGGCGCGGCCCTGTGCTCTCATCTGCCCCTCTCCAACCAGACCACCAACTGCATCCTTTTCCACCACGAGCGCATGGACGGCCTGGGCTACCCGGCCGGCCTGCGCAAGGACGTACTTCCTCTGGCCGTCAGGGTGATCAGCGTCTGCAACGTCTACGACTCCCTGACCTCGTCCCGGCCCTACGCCCAGCAGCTGACTCCCTTCCAGGCCCTCAGCCTGATGCGCCAGGACATGGAGGGCGCCTTTGACCTGGAGGTCTTAAAGCGCCTGATCGTGGTCCTGAGCGGCGCGGCGGTGATCTGAGGTTTAAAGTCGAGACCGGCACCCCTGAAGTTCAGGCCTTACCCGATCCTTCCGGAGGCCAGCCCGGCGCCCAGGGCGCTATCTCCAGGGCCTGATCCAGGGCCGGCGGGATGCGGCAGGCCGCCAGCCCCTGGGGGCCCGGCTTGACGCAGATGGTCTTGATCCCGCCCCGGGCCAGGACCAGGCCTTCCCGGCTGATCCGGCCGCCCAGGGAGAGGCCCCGGCTGGTCTTGGCCGCGATCCAGACGTGAACCGTGAGCAAATCGTCCAGGCGGGCCGGGTTGAGGAAGTCCAGTTCGGCCCTGCTCCTCACCCAGCCGACCCCGCCCTGGGCCGCGCCCCAGACCAGGGCCAGGGGGCCCAGGTTGAGGGACCGGAACAGCCCGGCCTCGGCCTCTTCCAGGTAGCGGAAGAAGTTGGAGAAGTGGACTATCTTGGCCCGGTCGGTCTCGGCGAAGCTGACCCGTCGCTCCAGGAGATGGTCGTACACCCTTCCTCCTCAGAGGCCCGCTTCCGCCAGCCAGGCGGCCAGGACCGGCCGGGCCCGCTCCAGATAGGCCTGGCCCCGCAGTTTTTTAGGGACCCGGCCCTGGAGAGGCGGAAAGAGGCCGAAGTGGACGTTGGACGGCTGGAAGCCCTTGGCCGGGGCCGCGGTGGCGTGCCGGAGCAGGGCGCCCAGGGCCGTCTCGGCCGGGGGCGGCGCAAAGGGCCGGCCGGTCAGGTTTTGCCGGACGAACTCCCCGGCCAGGAGGCCGCAGGCGGCTGACTCGACGTAGCCCTCCACGCCGGTGATCTGGCCGGCCAGCCAGACCCCCGGCCTGGCCTTGAGCGACAGGTCCGGGTTGAGGACCTCGGGGCCGCAGACAAAGGTGTTGCGGTGGACCGAGCCCAACCTGGCGAAGACCGCTCCCTCCAGGGCCGGGATGAGCCGGAAGACCTGCTTCTGGGCCGGATGGGTCAGCCTGGTCTGGAAGCCGACCAGGTTGAGGTAGCGGCCGGCCTGGTCCTCCTTTCTCAGCTGGACCACGGCGAAGGGCCGCTGGCCGGTGCGCGGGTCGACGAGGCCGACCGGCTTCATCGGCCCGAAGAGGAGGGTCTGCTCGCCCCGCTCGGCCATGACCTCGATGGGCAGGCAGCCCTCGAAGTAGCGGGCCTCCTCGAACTCCCTGGCCGGGACCTTGTCCCCGGCCAGGAGGGCCCGGTAGAAGGCGGCCCACTCCTCCCGGTCCAAAGGGCAGTTGAGGTAGTCGGCCTCCTGGGCCGGGTCGGCGTAGCGCGAAGCCCAAAAGGCCCGGCTCAGGTCCACCGAGTCGGCCTCGACGATGGGGGCGATGGCGTCGTAGAAGTGGAGGTTTCCCAGGCCGGTCAGCCCGGCCAGGTCGGCGGCCAGGGGCTCGGAGGTCAGGGGGCCGCTGGCCAGGACGGCCGGTCCCTCTGCGGGCACGCTCTCGACCTCGGTCCGGACCAGCTCGACCTTGTCCAGGGCCAGGAGGCGCTCGGTGACCTGTTGGCTGAAGGCCTCCCGGTTGACGGCCAGGGCCCGGCCGGCCTGGATCCTGGTTTCCAGGGCCGCGGCCATGACCAGGGAGTCCAGCCGGCTCATCTCCTCCTTGAGCAGGCCCACGGCCGAGGTGGGCGCCTCGGCCCGGAGGGAGTTGGAGCAGACCAGTTCGGCCAGGCGGTCGGTCTGATGGGCCGGGGTGGTCCTGAGGGGCCTCATCTCGACGAGCCGGACCGCCAGCCCGGCCCGGGCCAGCCGCCAGGCGGCCTCGACCCCGGCCAGCCCGCCGCCGATAACGACTACCTGGTCTGACATGGCCGGTCCAATGTAGACGAGCCGGCCGGAAAAGTGAAGAGCAGGCCCGGCCGCCCGGATCAGGGCCGGGGCTCCGCCGGGAGGCCGGTTGAGGTAAAATAGGGGCCTCCCGAGGCGGGGGCGATGATTCTTATTAAGGCCCGTTCCCGTCCGGGCTCGCCGCTCTGGAGGCGCTTGAAACCGGGGCCGCATCCCCGTGTTGAGCGATTGTGAACCCGGCCCGGTCGTGATATTGATGTCAGCTGCCGGGGGCCAGCCCGCCCCTGGATCAAGGAGAAGCCCATGCGCCGACCTCTGATCAAATCCCAGCTGCCCGGACCCAACGTCACCCAGTGGATCGACCGGGACCGCCGCTTCATCTCCCCTTCCTACACCCGGAGCTACCCCCTGGTGGCCCAGCGCGGCGAGGGGCTCTGGATCGAGGACGCGGACGGCAACCTCTTTCTGGACTTCACGGCCGGCATCGCCGTCTGCGCCACCGGCCACTGCCACCCCGAGGTGGTCGCGGCCATCCGCGAGCAGGCCAGCCAGCTCATCCACATGTCCGGGACCGACTTCTACTACACCCCCCAGATCGCCCTGGCCGAGAGGCTGGCCCGGCTGGCCCCGGGCGGGGAGGAGAAGAAGGTCTTCTTCGCCAACTCCGGAGCCGAGGCCGTTGAGGCGGCCTTCAAGCTGGCCCGCTGGTTCACCCAGCGGGAGCTGAACATAGCCTTTTTCGGGGCCTTTCACGGCCGGACCATGGGCGCCCTGAGCCTGACCGCCTCCAAGACCATTCAGAAGAAGCACTACAACCCCTTTGTCCCGGGCATAACCCACGTCCCCTATCCCTACTGCTACCGCTGCTCTTACAACCTGACCTACCCCTCCTGCGACCTGGAGTGCATCCGCTGGATCGAGGAGACGCTCTTCAAGACGATCATGCCGGCCGAGGAAGTGGCCGCCCTGTTCGTGGAGCCCATCCAGGGCGAGGGCGGCTACGTGGTCCCGCCGCCGGAGTTTCACCAGCGGCTCAAGAGCATCACCGCCCCCTATGGCATCCTCTACGTGGCCGACGAGGTCCAGTCGGGCATGGGCCGGACCGGCCGGATGTTCGCCTCGGAGCACTTCGGAGTCAGTCCGGACCTGATCTCGGTGGCCAAGGGCATTGCCTCGGGCATGCCCCTGGGGGCGATGATCGCCCGGGCCGAGCTGATGACCTGGGAGGCCGGCTCCCACGCCTCGACCTTCGGCGGCAACCCGGTCTGCTGCGCCGCGGCCCTGGCCACCCTGGATCTGCTCGAGCGCGGCCTAATGAAGAACGCGGCCGAGCGGGGCGAGCAGCTCCTGGCCGGCCTCAGGGAGCTCCAGGCCGAGTTCGAGTGCCTGGGCGACGTCCGCGGCCTGGGCTTGATGGTCGGGGCCGAGCTGGTCAAGGACCGCCAGACCAAGGAGCGGGCCTCGGACTGGGTGGCCCAGGTTCTCCAGGCCGCCTTCAGGAAGGGCCTCCTGCTCCTGAGCTGCGGCCAGAACACCATCCGCTTCTGCCCGGCCCTGACCGTCTCGGCCGGCGAGGTCGACGTCTGCCTGGAGATTCTCCGCCAGGCCCTGATCCAGGTGGTCGGGCCGCCACGGGCCGGGGCCTGAAGGGCTGCCCGGCCGGCCCGGAGTCGAGGCGGCCGGATTTGGCCGCGGGCCCGGGCTGTGGTAATACAGAATTGAGCCCTCGGGCGTCGAATTCGGTCTATTCGAGGAAGATGTCGTGACCTGGGCATTGACCATCGCCATCCTGCTGGGGCTGGCCCTGTTCGGGGTCCTGCTGGCCGGGCCGCTTATCTTCGGCCGCTTCTTCCTGCCCCGCCTGACCCTCAAGGCCGTGCGGCGCTGGGGCCGCCTGATGGCCCGCCTGACCGACCGCATCAAGCCCGGCCTGGACATGGAGCTCCTGGTCAAGGCCGGCAATCGCTACTTCCGCGACCGCTTCGCGGCCACGCCCTTCAACGAGCGGATCCTCTTCCTGCCCATTTGCCTCAAGCCCCAGGACTGCCCGGCCGAGGTGGACTCCGAGACCGGACTCCTCTGCCGGGGGGACTGCCCGGACTGCCGCCTGGGCCAGGTCCGCCAGGAGGCGGTCAATCTGGGCTACGCCAGGGTCTTTATCGTCCCCAGCTCGCGTCTCCTCAGAGGGCGAGGCTTTCTGCCCAGCGACCAGTTTATGCTGACCAAGCTCCGCCAGCACGCCCCCAGGGCGGCCCTGGGCGTGCTCTGCGGCTGGTACCTCCGCCAGCGCCTCCTCCCGACCTACACCATGGGCCGGGGCGGGGTCGCCTCCAAGGAGGGCGGCCCCAGCACCATCGTCCAAGGCGTCCTCCTGAACGGCCACAACTGCCGGAGGGCCACGGTGGACTGGGATCAGCTCCGCTGGCGCCTGGGTCTGGCCGCCGCCTCGGGCGGGCAGGTGCCGGCCGGCTCCCTGGCCGGGGCCTCCGGCCGGTACGACTAGCCCGGGCCCGAGGCCTTGCCCGACGAGGCGCCCCGAAAGGACCAGGCGGCCGATTTCCGGCCCTGGCAGCTCATCGGCCTGGGCTCGCTGCCCTGGAGCGACGTCGAGGCCGCCCTGGACCTGGTCCTGGACCACTTCCCGGAGATACCCTTCTGGCCCCAGCTGCCGCCGCGGAGCCCCTGGGAGGACATGGTCCTCCAGTTCGCCCCGGGCCTGCCCGGCCTGGAGGTGGACCTGGCCGGCCGGCGGGTCAGGGTCGACCCAGCGGCCGACCTGCCGGCGGCCCTGACCGGGTTCTACCAGGCCGACCTGAACCAGGAGATTGATCATCTCGGGCTCACGCCCGAGACGGCCCCGGGCTTCTTCGGCCTCCTCGACCGCCTGGCTGCCCGGCCGGGCCGGGCGGAGCGGCTCAAGGGGCAGGTGCCGGGCCCGCTCATCTTCGGCCAGGCGGTCAAGGACCAGGCCGGCCGGGCGATCATCAACGACCCGGAATTGCGCTCGGCCTGCGCCCGGGGCTTAGGGTTGAAGGGGGCCTGGCAGGCCGAGCGGCTCTCCCTGACCCAGAAGCCCTGCCTGATCATGGTCGACGACCCCGGCTTTTACCTCTTGGGCTCGCCCTTCCTGGCCCTCAGCCAGGGCGAGGCCCTGGACCTCCTGGCCGCCTGCCTGGAGCCCATCCGGCGGGCCGGGGCCCTGACCGGGGTCCACTGCTGCGCCAACACCGACTGGTCGCTCCTCCTCGGGACCGAGGTGGACGTCCTCAGCTTCGACGCCTTCTCCTTCGGCCAGAGCCTGGCCCTCTTTCCCGGCCGGGTGGCCGAGTTCCTGGAGCGGGGCGGCTGGCTGGCCTGGGGCCTGGTCCCGACCCAGAAATACACCGGCCAGGAGACGCCCGAGGGCCTGGTCAGACTTCTGGAGTCGCTTATCAGGGACTTGATAAGACGCGGAGTGCCCGCTGACCGGCTCAGGAGCCAGGCCCTGCTCAGCCCGGCCTGCGGCCTGGGCTCCCTGACTCCGGACGCGGCCAGAGCCGTCCTGGACCTGCTGGACCGGACCAGGGCCCTGATCCTGGGCTGATCCGGCCCGATCGGGGTTGGACAAGCCCGGCCGGGAACTGCTAACCTGGATCGATCCGGGGCTCGATTTCTCAAATGACAGGACTGGAGGGCCGGTGATGAAGATTCTGGTTGCGCCCAACGCCTTCAAGGGGGCCCTGTCCGCGGGCCGGGCGGCCGAGTGCATTGCCCGGGGGCTGAGGCGCTCGGGACTGGACTGCCAGGTCGAGGTCATGCCCATCGCCGACGGCGGCGACGACACCCTGGAAGCGCTGGTGGCCGCCGGCGGCCAGGTCAGGATGGTCCAGGTCCAGGACCCCCTGGGCCGTCCCATCGAGGCCGAACTGGGCCTGCTGGCCGACGGCCAGACCGCGGTGGTGGAGATGGCCCGGGCCTCGGGCCTGAAGCTGCTCCGGCCCGAGGAACGCGACCCGATGAGAACCAGCACCTTCGGCACCGGTCAGCTCATCGCCGCGGCCGTTGACCAGGGCGCCCGGAGCGTCATCGTCGGGGTGGGCGGCTCGGCCACGGTGGACGGCGGCTCGGGCTGCGCCACGGCCCTGGGCGTCAAGCTCCTGGACAAAGACGGCCGGCCGGTCCCGCCCGGCGGCGGGGGCCTGGGCCTGGTCAGGCGCATCGACGCGGGCGGGCTGCACCCGGGGCTGGACCGGGTCAAGATCCTGGTCGCCTGCGACGTGGACAACCCGACCCTGGGACCCCGGGGCGCGGCGGCCATCTTCGGCCCCCAGAAGGGGGCCTCGCCCGAGCAGGTCAAGGAGCTGGAGGCCGGGCTGAGCCACTTCTACGGCCTGGTCGCGGAGAGCCTGGGCGTCGACGTCCGCCAGACGCCCCGGGCCGGCGCGGCCGGGGCCCTGGCCGCCGGGCTGAGGGCCTTCTTCGGGGCCGAGCTGAGGAGCGGCATCGAGCTGGTTCTGGAGCGTCTGGACTGCCGGCGCCGCCTCCAGGGCATTGACCTGGTCGTCACCGGCGAGGGCCGGGTGGACTCCCAGACCCTGGGCGACAAGGGTCCCATCGGCCTGGCCCGGGAGGCCGGCAAGCAGGGTGTCCCGGTCATAGCCCTGGCCGGCGGGATCGGCGACGGCGAGGACGAACTGGCCGCGGCCGGCCTGGAGGCGGTCCTGTCCATCGTCCCCGGCCCCCTCAGCCTGGAGGAGGCCATGGCCGGCGCGGCCGAGCTGGCCGAGAAGGCCGGGGTCCGCCTGGGGCGCCTCCTGCGCCTGGGGAGCCGGCTGAGTTGAGCCGGAGACCCGGCCGCCGGCCTCCGGGACAGGGTTTCTGGGGCCGGGCCCTTCACGTCGACCTGGGCTCGGGCCGGGCCGAGGTCGAGGAGTTCGAGGAGGACTACTATCGTCAGTATCTGGGCGGGGTTGGCCTGGGGGCCGAGGTCCTCTGGCGGCGGCTCAAGCCCGGCGTGGATCCCCTGGGGCCGGAGAACGTCCTGGGTTTCACCACCGGCCTCCTGACCGACACCGGCGCCCTGTTCAGCGGCCGCTTCACCGTGGTGGCCAAGTCCCCGGCCTCGGGAGGCTGGGGCGACTCCAATTGCGGCGGCTACTTCTCCCCGGCCCTCAAGCGCTGCGGCCTGGACACCGTCTTCTTCCACGGCGCGGCCGAGCGGCCGGTCTACCTGGTCCTGGACGAGAGCGGGGCGGCCGTCAGGGACGCCGCCGAGCTCTGGGGGGCCGACACGGTGGATACCGAGACCAGGCTCAAGGAGCGCCACGGCCGGGTGGTCCAGGTGGCCTGTATCGGTCCGGCCGGCGAGCGCCTCAGCCGCCTGGCCGGCATCGCCACCGACCGGGGACGCCTGGCCGCCCGGGGCGGACTGGGCGGGGTCATGGGGGCCAAGGGGCTCAAGGCCGTGGTCGCGGCCGGCCGGACCCGGGTCGGGGTGGCCGACCCGGAGGGGATGACTCGCCTGAGCCGGGAATTCAGGCGGCGGCTGGAGGGCGGCCAGTGGCCCCGCCGCCTGCTGGGGGAACGCCTCCTGGGCTGGCTGGGCCGGTTCAGCCGGGTCGGCCCGGTCAGGCCCCGCCAGCCGGCCGACCTGTGGCGCCTGCTCCTGGGCAAGTACGGGACCTCGGCCGTGACGGCCATGAGCGCCGAGAGCGGCGACAGCCCGGTCAGGAACTGGACCGGGGCGGGCTTCCGGGACTTCCCTCTCTCC
>Ga0068714_10000925_pt1 | contig 47930 bp, 44 predicted proteins | sample MTBNYHSulfiMetaG_FD_62988 | JGI IMG/M metagenome (GOLD analysis project Ga0068714, IMG submission 62988) | Enrichment culture microbial communities from rom New York Harbor, USA that are MTBE-degrading - MTBE-NYH (New York Harbor Sulfidogenic)... | ecosystem: Environmental > Aquatic > Marine >... | reverse complement strand
TTCTTCGATGGCCTCTTTGATGGAATCGACGGTGTTCTCGATGTTGATGACGACGCCTTTTCTAAGGCCTTCGGACGGGTGGCTGCCCATGCCGATGATCTCTATGCCGTCCGGCCTCACGTCCCCCACTACGGCACAGATCTTGGTTGTTCCGATGTCCAGGCCTACAATGATGTCTCCTGCCATAGATCCTGTCTCCCATTCAGGGGCGCTGCTCAGCTCTTCGCAAAGGCTGCCACTGCGCCTTCGGTATAATTCAGGTTGATGCTTCTCAGCCGCTCCAACTCGCCTTTCTCCTGGAGATACGACGTGAGTTGCCTCAGGTTGGGCATGGCCTCGGCCAGGGCATCCGGCGCGCATTCGATCCGGGCGTCCATGTGCGTGTAGTAGAGCGAGAGATCCGATCTGTCTTTGAGGTGGATCTCCGCGAGGTTGTCTACTGCCCAGGGCGGTTGTTCAGCCCCCAGGGTGTTCAAGATGTCGACCGCACGAGCAAGCAGGCTCGGGAGGTCCGGGGAATCCGCCGGAACCCCTGTGATCACCGGGAAATTGACCGGATCTACGGCGGTGACCCGCTTGAAAAGCTCCCCGTGTTTGTTCAGGAACCGGGCGTGGTCCAGGACTACGATCGCTACGGGTTCTTCCTTCTCGACGCTGATGACGAGGGTGTGGGGAAGGCGCCTTTCGATCTGGACACGGCGTACCCAGGGATGAACTTCCATGTCACGTTTGAGCTTCCCCAACTGGATTCCGGCGAGGCTCAAGCCGCTGTGCAGCTTTCCCATGGCCATCAGTTCCCTTTCGAGTACGGGATCGGCGCCCTCGACCTGCACGATCTCCAGCCTGAGCAGCGGGGAGAGCAGGGCGAACTGATAGAGGGAGAGGAAGAAGGCGCTCAGGAGCCCGATGGCGCAGAGAACTCCGGCAAGGCTCAGGACCCCTTTTCCAAAACTGTTCAAGAGTCTGGGGATCCAGCTGTAGTCTGACCGACGCTTGATACGGTTGCCTCTGGACATCACTCCTCACCTATGATTTGAATTTCCGCCTCGAGCAAAATTCCGTGCCGATCATGCACCCGCTCGCGTGCAAGCGTCATGAGTGCCAGGACATCGGCAGCCGTGGCCGTACCGGTGTTGACAATGAAATTCGCGTGCTTCCTGGATATCTCGGCCCCACCGATCCGTTTCCCCTTCAGGCCGGCCTCCTCGATCAGCCGGCCGGCAAAATCTCCGGGAGGATTCTTGAAGACGGACCCTGCGCTGGCCGCCCCCCATGGTTGGCCGGCCTTGCGTCTTTGCAAAAACGTCTGGAGGCGTCGGCGCACCGCCTCGGAGGAAGAGGGCTCGACGTTCAGGCCGGCCTCCAGGATCACCGTCTCCGGGGGGAACTCAGCCTGCCGGTAGCGGAAACGCAGCTCCGCGCACTCCATGACCCTCACCTCGCCCGACGCGGTCAGGATGGTTACGGATGCGAGGCTCGATGCGATCTCCTTCCCGAATGCCCCGGCATTCATGGCGACCGCGCCTCCGACAGTCCCGGGGATCCCCGCAAGATATTCGAGCCCGGTAAAACCGTCCGCCAGAGACCGGCGCATGAGCGATCGAACAGGCAAACCCGCCCCCGCCGTCACCAGAAACGGGTTCATGGCGGCCCGCTCAAAGGAAGCCAGGGCGCCTTTCAGGACGATGAGCACCCCGGGCACTCCTCCATCCCGCACGAGGAGGTTGCTCCCGGCTCCCAGGAGCCGCCAGGGAATGGCCTCGCGGCGGAGAAACGCCAGAACCCGCGCCAGTTCCTCTCTATCCCGTGCCGCATAGACCGCTTCGGCCGGGCCTCCGATACGAAAGGTGGTGTATCGGTCCATCGGGGCGTTCCAGGTCACCTGCGCGCCGGTCAATTCATCCATTCCAAGACGCTGCGCTTCCGTCATCCTCATGGCTTCCGGTCGAGTTTTTCGAGGGCCCGTTCCCCTACGCGGTGGATGTCACCCGCCCCGAGGGTGATCAGCACATCGCCGCTTTGGAGGATGCCCATGAGCTTGTCGAGCGGGTCCTCGTCTTCGGGGCACAGATGGACATCCTTGTGCCCGCGTTCCTTGATGCCCTGCGCCAGCCAGACCGAGTTCACCCCCGGGATGGGACGCTCCCCCGCCGGGTAAATCGGCGCGATGATCAGGACGTCGGCCTCGTTGAAGGCTACGACGAAGCGGTCGTAAAGGTCTTTCGTCCGGCTGTAACGGTGTGGTTGAAAGAGCACGACGATGCGATTGTCCGGCCAGCAGTCGCGTGCAGTTCTCAGAACGGCCATGATCTCGGTCGGATGGTGGCCGTAGTCGTCGACCACCTGCACTTCGCCGGCCGTACCCTTGCGTTGAAATCGCCGGGCGAGCCCCCCTAGGTTCTCCAGTCCCTTGCGGATCACTTCGATGCCGAGGTCGAGCTCGAGGGCGACCCCGATGGCGGCCAGCGCGTTCAGGACGTTATGCTCGCCCGGCATGCCGACCATGACCCGCCCGAGTGAGCGGTTCAGGTGGAGCACCTCGAAGCTGACCGCCATGGGATGCTTTTGGAGGTCTTTGGCACGGAGGTCGGCCTGCGAGGTCATACCGTAGGTCAGGCAGCGTTTCTTCAAGCGCGGCAGGATGTTCTGTATCTCCTCGTTGTCGAGGCACAGGACCGACACGCCGTAAAAGGGCACCTTGTTGATGAACTGCACAAAGGTTTCGTAAAGGGCTTCCAGGCTGCGGTAGTGGTCCATGTGCTCGCGGTCGATGTTGGTCACCACGGCGATGGTGGGAGAAAGCACCAGAAAAGAGCCGTCGCTCTCGTCGGCCTCGGCCACGAGGAAAGGACCCTGCCCCGGTTTGGCATTCGAGCCGCCCCAGATATCCAGCCGCCCCCCGATGACCACGGTGGGGTCGAGCCCTCCATTGGTGAGGATCGATGCGACCATCGACGTAGCGGTCGTCTTGCCGTGTGCGCCCGCCACGGCGATCCCGTATTTGAGGCGCATCAGCTCCGCAAGCATCTCAGCCCGCGGGATCACGGGGATAGCGAGTTCTCTGGCGGCAACCAGCTCCGGGTTGTCCGGAGCCACCGCCGAAGAAAATACGACCACGTCGGCCCCCAGGGTATGTTCGGCCCTGTGGCCCTCGAAGACCGCGGCGCCCAATCCGGCAAGCCGCCGGGTGACCTGGGAGACTCTCAGGTCGGAGCCGCTCACCTCATACCCGAGGTTGAGCAGCAGTTCGGCGATGCCGCTCATGCCGATGCCCCCGATGCCGACGAAGTGAATCCTCTTTGTCTTGCCGAATGGTCGCATGCCTTTGGACTGCCTTTCCTGGTTGTTTTTGTTGCCATCCCGGGCTCTCAGGGGCAGGCGCCCCGAGCCCCCGGGTTCAGCCGCGGAGCGAACTTCGCCCCTCCGCGCATTGCAGGATGCCCTCCACGATCGCCGCGGCGGCGTCCGGCCGGCTCAGCAGGGCGACGTTCCGCCTCATTTCGTCCAGCCGCTCAGGATGGGCTGCCAGGTCTGAAATGACATCGGCAAGCTTGCCGCCGGTCAGCTCAGACTGCCGGATCATGAGGGCGCCCCCCGCATGGACGAGGCTTAGGGCATTCGATTCCTGATGGTTGTTCGCCGCATAGGGATACGGCACCAGGACGGACGGTTTTCCGGCTGCAGCGAGTTCGAAGACCGTCGTCGCGCCGGCGCGCCCGATGACGAGGTGCGCTTCGGCGTATGCCCCGGCCATGTTATCGATGAACGGGAAAACCTCCGCCGGGACACCGTGAGCCCTGTATCCTTGCTGGACCGCCTCGAAGTCGTCCTTCCCGGTCTGGTGGATGATCCTGAACGCCCTTCCGTTCTGCACCAGGTCCGCAACGGCCGGTATCATCACCTCGTTGATGGCCTTTGCCCCCTGGCTTCCACCGACCACGAGGAGGGTGAAAGGGGAGCCGGCGGCAGGCCCTTTTCCCCGGACGGCGAGAATTTCCTTCCTGACCGGGTTCCCCGTGAGCACGATCCGATCACCCTTCAGGTAAGGGCGGCTCTCTTCGAACGAGATGAAGACGCGGTCGACCACCCGCGACAGCCAGCGATTCGTCAAGCCGGGGAAGGAGTTCTGCTCGTGGATCGCCGTCGGGATGCCCATCCATCTGGCGGCGAGGCATGCGGGCCCCGCGGAGTAACCTCCCATGCCGATCACGGCTGCCGGCTGACATTCTGTCAGGATGGCCCGGGATTGAAGAATGCTGCGCGGCACCATCACTGCAGAGGAGAATTTCCGGCGCCATCCCCGGCCCTGGAGGCCTTCGATGTCGATGCTCCGGGTGGTCTGTCCGTGGCGGGCCAGGATCTCGGCTTCCATCGGACGATGACTGATGATGAACACGGTGACGGAGCCGGGGATGCGAAACCGGATTTCATCCGCTACGGCGATACCGGGGAACAGGTGCCCTCCGGTTCCGCCGCCGGCGATGATGAAGCAGGGTGTATTTGCGATGCTCCGCATACGCGGCCTCCCGTCCGCTCGTTACTGTTTCGCCGAAATGCGCATCAGAATACCGACAGCCATCAGATTCATCACCAGGGCCGACCCTCCGTAGCTGATGAAGGGCAGCGTCAGGCCCTTGGTGGGCAGCAGCCCCATAACGACGCTCATGTTGATCAGGACCTGGAGCCCCAGAAAGAAGCTGAGGCCGAAGGCCAGGTAACTTGAATAAAGGTCGCGCGCGTTGAGGGCGATGTAGATGCCTCGCATGATCAAAATCCCGAAGAGGACGGTGATCAAGGCCACGCCTACGAAGCCCATCTCCTCCGCGGCGATCGAAAGCGCGAAATCCGTGTGCGGCTCCGGGAGATAAAAAAGCTTTTGCTTGCTGTTTCCGAGTCCTACCCCCAGCAATCCGCCCGAACCGAAGGCCAGGAAGGAATGAATGATCTGGAATCCGATCCCCTGAGGGTCCTCCCAGGGGTCGAGAAAGGCCATCAAGCGTTTTACACGGTATTCCGCGTGCATGATCATGTATATCAGCGGGGGGATGGCTGTGGCCGCGAGGATGCCGAGCTGCCAGAAGCGGGCCCCGCCCACGAAAAGCATGACGAAGGTCCAGGCCCCGATGATGACGGTCGTCCCCAGGTCCGGCTGAGAAAGGATCAAGAGCATCATGACGCCTATCACGGCGAGATGGAAAAGCACGCCTTTCGTGAAGCTGGACATCTCCGGGCCCTTCTTGGCCATGGAATAGGCCAGGAAGACGGCCAAGGAGAATTTGGCCATTTCGGATGGCTGAAAGGCGAGCCCGCCCAGCCGCAGCCAACGAGTGGCGCCGCCTGCATGCAGACCCAGGCCGGGGATGTGAAGGGCGAGCAGAAGCGCAAGGCTCAAACCCAGCAGTGGATAGGCCCCCCGGTGCAGATATTTTTCAGGGACGTTCCTGAGGATGATCATCATCAGAATTCCGAGGATGCAGTACACGGCCTGTCTTTTAAGGAAAAAATGGCCGTCGTTCATTCGCAGGGCCGCCAGATTGGAACTCGCGCTGTAGACGACGACCAGACCGATCGCGAGCAGAAACACCGTCGGGATCAAGAGCATGAGATCATAGCCGGAGCTGGTGGTCTGTTTTTCAGCCATGGCTGAGCGCCTCCACCGCTTGACGGAATACCCTGCCCCGATGGGCGTAATCGGAGAACATGTCGAAGCTCGAGCAGGCAGGTGCAAGGAGGACCGTGTCGCCGGGTTTCGCGAGCGCGAAGGCCTTGGCGACCGCCGCCTCGAGGGTCCCGGCCATTGAAAATGCGATTCTGCCCGAAAAGTCGGCCGCGATGAGGTTTTTGGCCTCCCCGATCAGGATGGCGTGCCGGATGCGCTTCTCACCTGCATCGGCGAGGGGCCTGTAATCCGCACCCTTGTGTCTGCCCCCTGCGATCAGCACGATCGGGGCGGGCACGCTTTCGATGGAACGAACGGCTGCATCCACATTGGTGGCCTTGGAATCGTTGTAGAAAGAGACCCCATCCTGCTCGCCGACCTTCTCCAGGCGGTTGGGCAGGGCACGGAACCGGTCGATGGCCTGCTGTATGGCGGTTTCAGGGATGCCCACGGCGAGGGCGGTCAGGATCACGGCCATTACGTTCTCAAGATTGTGACGGCCCGGGAGGGCGAAGGACCCGAGTGAAAAACGGTGAAAAGACCCGGAGGGCATGCGCACGACCACGGCCCCGTCACGAATGAAGGCGTGGCGCCTTTCCGTCTCATCGAGGCCATAACGGAGGATGGTGGACCCGCTAGGGTCGAAGTGTTCCAGGTGAGGGTCGGCGTCGTTCAGGATCAGGTGGTCCCCCGGTTCCTGGTTGCGGGCGATGGCATGCTTCGAGCGGACATAGGCATTGAAATCGGCATAGCGATCGAGATGGTCGGGGGTGATGTTCAGGATGACCGCGGCCCGCGGATGGAAGCTCGGGCTGGTGTCCAACTGGGAACTGCTCACTTCCGCTACGACCCAGTCGTCGGTTTGGGGACCGATCGCGTAGGTCATGAGGGGCGTGCCGAGGTTTCCACCCACGAAGGCCTTCAGCCCGGCGCCGTGAAGAAGCTCGCCCAGGCACTCGGTGACCGTGGATTTCCCGTTGGTCCCCGTGATGGCGATGACAGGGGTGCGGAAGATGTGGACGGCAAGCTCCATCTCGCCGATGACCGGGATCCCTTTTTCCCGGGCGCCCACGCACAAGGGCATTCCGAGGGGTACGCCGGGGCTGAGGACGATCAGATCAGCCTGAAAAAAGGTCTCCTTCTGATGACCGCCGATCTCGATCGTTATTCCGGCGGACTGCAGTTCGGTGACGAGCTTCGGGTCGAAGGCCTCCAGCCGCCGGATTTCGCTGATGGTGACCTGCGCGCCGGCCTGCATGAGCCAGCGGGCGGATGCAATCCCGGAAACGCCCAGACCTGCGACAACGGCCTTTCGGCCACGGACATCCGGCGGGTGTGCGAGTTCCATCCGGAAGGGGAGGGCTGATCGGTCTGCGCTCGGGGTGCGGCGGTCCTGCATGGTGGTTTCGGTCTCCGTTTCTTTTTTCAGCGTCTCTGAAGCATGCCTGTGGCAGTGCTCGTTCATCCTCTATCGGCATGGCGTGTTTTTCTTCTAGTGCCGATTAATTATCTGAGCTTCAACGTGCTGATCGACATCAGTGCCAGTATGATCGAGATAATCCAGAACCGGACGATGACCTTGGGTTCGGGCCATCCTTTCAGTTCAAAATGGTGATGAATCGGCGCCATTCGAAAGATGCGGTGGCCGCCGGTCAGTTTGAAATATCCCACCTGAAAGATCACCGAAAGCGCTTCGAAGACAAACAGGCCGCCCACCAGGACCAGCACGATTTCTTGCTTGGTTACCAGTGCGGCCGCTCCCAGCCCGGCACCGAGTGAGAGAGAACCAACGTCGCCCATGAATATTTCGGCGGGATAGGCGTTGAACCACAGAAAGCCCAGCCCTGCGCCCACGGCTGCCCCGCAGATCACCGAAATCTCGCCGGCCGCACCGACGTATGGGATTTGCAGGTAGGCGGCGATTTTGAAATGCCCGGCCAGGTAGGCGAACACGACATAAGCCGTGAAAGCGATGGCGGTCGGCCCGATGGCCAGACCGTCGAGGCCGTCTGTCAGGTTGACGGCGTTCGACGCCCCGACGATGACGAAGACTGCGAAGGGGATATAGAACAGCCCCAGGTCAGGGGTGATGTTTTTCAGAAACGGGATGCTCAGCCGGGTGTCGAGCCCGGGGTAGACGTAGAGCACGATCGCTGTGATGAGGGCTGCGCATACCTGCAGGGAGAATTTCCCCGACGGGCTGAGCCCCCGGTTGTTCTTGCGCACCGTCTTCAGATAATCGTCTGCAAAGCCGATGGCCCCGAACGATACCAGGACGAAGACCACGACCCACACGAGGAGATTGGCTGGATCCGACCAGGCGAGAGAGGAGGCCAGAATGGCGGGGATGATCAGGCACCCGCCCATGGTGGGGGTCCCGGCCTTGGGTTTGTGGCTCGCCGGCCCCTCTTCGCGAATGTACTGTCCGATCTGCAAGGCTCGCAGGCGACTGATCACCCACGGACCGAAGAGGAAGGAGATGCACAGGGCCGTGAGGGTGGCGAGAATCGTCCGGAACGTGATGTAGCGAAACACGTTCAACCAGGTGACGTCCGCCTGAAAGAGCATGATGAGTTTGTAAATCATGGCCTTGCCGCTTTCCTCAGAAGGTCGAATGACTCCATCAAAGGGCAGCCGCCAGCCGGCCGGAGGTGTCCGCCGCGGCATGAACGGCTGTCAATAGGTGGTCGAGCTGAAATGGTTTTTCGAAATGCATCATGACGTCGGGCAGATCCTCACGTCCTTCATCGAACTCTGCCCACGTCGCGGACATGACGATGATCCTCTCCCGCCGGTTGGCCTGTTTCATCCGCTTCAGCATCTCGATGCCATCCAGGATGGGCATCCGGATATCGGTGATGACCAGATCGAATTCCTGGGACCCCATCTGTTCGAGGGACTCCATGCCGTTTTCCGCTACGCAGACGTCGAAACCCTGGGAGCGCAGGACCTCGGACAGGAGGATGCGCATGTTCGGTTCGTCGTCGACCACGAGTATTTTCATGCCCTTTCTTATCATGCCTGTTCTCCTTCGCCGAAGGTTTCGTGCAGCCCCCTGCTGACGAGATCGAGTCCCATCCTGCGGGAGCCCTTCAGGAAGACCAGGTCGCCCTGCCTCAGCAGCGGGACGATTGTCTCCAGCATGGCCGCGGCGTCGGCGACCACGCGGATGTGGTCCGGCGGCATCCCGGCTTCGATCGCGCCCGCCTGCATATCGGAGGCATGGCGCCCAGCCGCCAGGAACCACTCCGCCCCGGTTTCCGTGACGCGCCGTCCTGCCTCGCGATGCGCGTGGAGCGCCGCGTCCCCCAGTTCGAGCATGTCGCCCAGGCCGATGACGATGCGCCTTCCTCCGGCCGCCAGCCCCTCGAGGGAGGCAAGCGTCGTGTCGAGGGCGAGCGGGTTTGCGTTGTAGGTGTCATCCACCAGCAGGATGTTGCTTCCAAGGAAGAGGATCTCGAAGCGTCCGTGCATGCCCTTGAAGAGGCGCAATCCTTCGGCGATCTGATCCGGGTGGATGGTCAGGCAAAGGGCCGCCGCGGCCGCGCCGAGCGCGTTCCAGACATTCTGCAGCCCTGGGACGGAGACGGTCATCGGGTAAGTGCGTCCCCCGTAAGCGAGATCGAAGGCGAATCCCTCGTGGCCGCGGGCCTCGATCCGTTCGGCGTGGACCGTGTTGCCCGGGGTGAAGCCGAAAGTGACCACGGGCCGGTTGCATCCGGCGACCGCTTCCATCAACGGCTGGTTGTCGCCGTTGACGACCACGGAGGCCGTGCTCCTGATCCGCTCGATCATCTCCACTTTTGCGGCGGCAACACCCGCCAGACCCCCGAGTCCTTCGGTGTGCACCGGTCCGACGTTCGTGATCACCCCGACATCGGGGTCGGCGATCTCAGTCAGGGCGGCGATTTCGCCCTTGCGGTTCATGCCCATCTCCAGGACGGCGCAATGGTGCTCGGTCTCGAGCCTGAAAAGGGTCAAAGGGAGGCCGATCAAATTGTTGAGATTCCCCTCGTTCCAGAGGGTTTTTTCTCCAAGGTTCAAGATGGTGGCAATCATCTCCTTCGTGGTCGTTTTTCCGGCGCTGCCCGTCACCGCGACGACCTTGATGGGGACCTGATGCCGCCACCAGGCAGCAAGATTGCCGAGGGAGCGGATGGGGTCCTCGACGGCCAGGACGACGATTTCCTCGCGTGTGAGCGGCGGCAGAGTACGCCCCGACTGGACGAGGAGACCGGAAGCCCCTTTTGCGACGGCCTGCTCGAGGAAGTCATGGGCGTCGAAACGTTCTCCCTTCAAGGCCCAGAACAGTCTTCCTTGGCATGTTTGACGAGAATCCGTTGCGATCCCCTGAAAACGGACATCCGGATCACCCTGGATCCATCGGGCCTTCAAGGTTTCCGCGATGCGGCCTGCGGTCGTCTCGTGCCAGATCAGCGCCACTTAAGCCTCCTGCAGGGCGGCTTCTGCCGCCACCTCACGGTCATCGAAAGGAAGGGTCTGGTTCCCGATAATCTGATAATCCTCGTGCCCCTTCCCGGCGATCAGCACTACATCCCCGGGGCGGGCCATACAGACGGCCCGGGCGATGGCCTTCCTGCGGTCGACCACCACCAGGTACCCCTTGAGAGACGCGTTTTTCGCTTCACCGCCCGGCGCTTCCGGTATCCGTTCGCAGCCTGTGGATAAAACGCCTGCTTCGATTTCAGTGATGATCTCATCCGGCTTCTCGCTCCGCGGGTTGTCGGAGGTGATGACCACCACATCGGATAGGGCGGCGGTCACCCGGCCCATTTCCGGGCGCTTGCCGGCGTCCCGATCCCCGCCGCAGCCGAAGACGGTGATAAGCCGCCCCGATGTCAGGGGGCGCAGCGCATCGAGGACCTTTTCCAGGGCATCCGGGGTGTGGGCATAGTCCACGAGGATCGTTACGCTGCGTATGTTCGCAACCGGCTCGAGGCGCCCGGGGACGCCGTGGAGCGTTTCGATCCCTGCCGCGATCACCTCGGGCGGGAATTCCAGCGCGAGGCCCGCCCCGACCGCGGCCATGATGTTGTGCAGATTGAAGGTTCCCACCAGGGCGGACCGGACGGCGATGTCCCCTGCCGGCGTGTGGCAGACGGCGGTCAGCCCGCCGCGGTGAAACCGGACCCGGCTGGCGCTGATATCGCAGCCCGGTTCGAGGCCGTAGGTGAGGACGGCCGCGGACGTCAGGGCTTTAAGTCTTCGCCCCGCGGGATCGTCCATATTGATGACAGCGGTCGGTGTCACCCCGTCCTGGAGGCTGCATTGGCCGAGGTCGCTGAAAAGGCGGCTCTTGGCCTCGAAATAATCCTCCATCGTCGCATGGTAATCGAGGTGGTCCCTCGACAAATTGGTGAAGACCGCGACCGCGAAAGGACATCCCTCAACGCGGTGCTGCGTCAACGCGTGCGACGAAACTTCCATGACCACATGGGTGACGCCCGCATCGGCCATGGTCCGCAACCCCCTCATGATCTCAAGGGATTCCGGAGTCGTCATCGGGACCTTCCACTCCTTGCCCGGGCAGCGGTGGTTGATGGTGCCCATGACTCCAGGGGTGCTACCGGCGGCCTGGATGATCGACTCGATCAGGTAGCTGGTCGTGGTCTTGCCGTTGGTTCCGGTGATGCCGATCAGTTTGAGTTCGCGGTAGGGCGCACCATAGAAACGCGCGGACAAGGTGGCGAGGGCGCTCCGCGAATCAGCGACGGTGATGAAAGGGACATCGACGGGCGGCGCCGGAGGTGCTTCGCCGACGACCGCGGCGGCTCCCCGGGTGATGGCGTCTCGAATGAACAGGTGCCCGTCGGCCTTGAGACCCCGCATCGCGACGAAGAGGTATCCTGGCTGGACGGCCCGGGAGTCGTAGGCCAGCCCTGTGATCCGGATGCCGGAGAGGCTCACGGCCGGTCCCGATTCTGCAAGCCCTGCCAGAAGCGCAGAAAGAAGGGTCCCTGAGGGACGGGCCAGCCGGGGCTCATCGGATTTTGGGTTGTTCATATCGATCTTCTTCTCGGATGCGGTGTCCGCCCTTGAGCGGATGATGGATTTGTGCCTTTTCCCATGAAGGGCGCCTTTCCTACCCGGCGGGGGGTTCGAAGAAGACGGTTACCCTGCGGGTCTGATCGGCCTCGGTTCCAGCCGGCGGGTCCTGCCGGACAGCGAGGCCGGTTCCCTCGAGCGACGCCTCCAGGCCGAGAGAACGACTCTCGATCAGCACCTCCCGCATCGTAAGGCCTCCGAAATCGGGAATCCCGGTCTCCGGCAGCATGGCCGCAGGCTGTTCGATATCCATCGTTGCGGCCGTCGCTGCTTCATGAACGATCTCGATTTCCTTTTCCGCCCAACGGATCTGCGGGGGGACACGCAGCAGGTTCAGCGCCGCGTGGGCTATGTCCCGGAAGACCGGGGCCGCCACCACCCCGCCGTAGATGCTCTTTCTCGGTTCGTCGAGTACCACGGCCATCACGAGGCGCGGGTTGTCGGAAGGGACGAAGCCGACGAAACTCGCTACATACTTTCCTCTTGCGTACCCTTTCCCATTCGGATCGACTTTTTGGGCGGTGCCTGTCTTTCCCCCGACGTGAAAACCCGGGATGGCCGCCTTGGTGGCCGTCCCTCCTTCCTGCGTGACGCCCTCCAGAATGGAGACCATCGTCCGGGCCGTCCGCTCCGAGATCGCTCGCCGCACGGGCTGAGGCGAGGCGGTGAAGACCGGGGTTCCCATCGGGTCTTCGACAGCTTGGACGATGTAAGGGCGCATCAGTTTTCCCCCGTTCGCTATGGAGGCCATGGCCATGGCCAGTTGGAGGGTGGTCAGGGTGAGCCCCTGTCCGAAATAGGCCGTGGCCTGGTCGATCGGTCTGGCTCTATCCGGTGGGCGAAGGAAGCCACTTCGTTCACCGGCAAGCTCGATGCCGGTCGTCTTCTCGAATCCGAACGCTTGCAGATAGCGGTGATACGTCTCGTATCCGAGCCGTTGCCCGATCTTCGCCGCCCCGATATTGCTCGACTGCACCACGACCTCGGCGGCCGTCAGGATGTCGTGTTCATGGGTGTCGTGGATCACCCGCCTTCCAATGGTATAGCTGCCCTCTTCGCAATCGATGGTCGTGTAGGGCGTTACGATCCCCTCTTCCAAGGCGGCCGCCAGGAGAAAGGTCTTCGCCGTCGACCCCGGTTCGAACCAGTCCGTGATCGTACGATTGCGCCAGTCTTCCGGCCGGTGGGAGCTGAAGGTATTCGGGTTGAATTCAGGGTACACGGCCATGGCCAGGATTGCCCCCGTCTCGGGGTCCACGCAGACGATATTTCCGGAGACGGCACGGGAGTCGATCACGGCCTCCTTGAGGGTCTGTTGGGCCTTGTACTGAATGTCTTTGTCGATCGTCAGGATGAGGTCGTGGGGTTTCTGTTCGGTTGTCAGAACGCGGTCGATGGCGAACGGGCGCTTCAGGGCGTCCCGCATCTGAACGAGCTGCCGCTCCGGACCGCGCAGCAAATGATCATAGGTCTTTTCAATACCCTCCAGCCCTTGAAAGTCGGTCCCGACAAAACCGACCACATGCCCGGCAACCTCGTTGCAAGGATAGAAGCGGCTTGCCTCTGCGGTCGTCCCGACGCCCTGGATCTGCAACTGGCTGACCTTCGCCGCAATGTGCGGGGGGATGCGCCTCTGCAGCCAGACAAAACTCCGGTCCTTCTCGATCCGGGTCAGGATCTCTTGGCGATCGACTCCCAGGGCGCGGGCCAGTTCGACCGCGGCTTTCTCTTTATCCTGAATCTGCCTGGGGTGGGCGAAAACAGACCCCAGCTCAAGGCTCAGGGCCAGTTCATGCCGCTGGCGGTCATAGATCGTTCCACGCTTTGGAGGCAGTTTGACAATGACGGTATAACCCCCCCGCGCAATTTCCGAAAGATGTTCCCCTTGAAGGATCTGCAGATAAAAGGCCCGGCCAAGGATGGTGCAGAGCCCCAGCAGGAACAGAATGCTGATGAGATGAACCTTCAAACGGGTTCTCTTCTTTTCGTTCAGCTTCATGGAATCACGACGATCTGCTCTGGAGACGGCTCCTTGAGCCCCAGTTTCTCGGTCGCCTGAGCCTGGAGGTTTCGGGGAGATTTCAGGAACGCAAGTTCCGCTCTCAATTTTCGGTTGATCTCCCGGAGCTGGATCTCCTTACGTTTGAGCTGGCTCAATTCATAGCCGATTTGCGTATTCTGAAAGTTCGACCACACATAGCCTATGCCGCTCAGCATGAAGACGGCGAGCAGCAGGATGATCCATAGGACCTGCCTGCGAGTCAAAATCCACCTGCGCTTTCGCGCAGAGGCGTTTTTCATGCGCATGCCCGTCTTGGCGTTGCGCTCGGTCAACATTCGATGGACCTGCTCAGACCTGTTCATGACACGATCCTTTCAGCCACACGCAATACGGCACTTCGCGCCCGCGGATTCCTGTCGATCTCGGCTTCCGTGGGCCGCATGGGCTTCTTGAACAAACGCCTGAAAAGAGGGGTGCGCCCGCAGACGCAGACGGGGAGGCCGGGAGGGCAGGTGCATCCCTGTTCCCATACGGCCATGGCCTGTTTCACCCTCCGGTCTTCGAGGGAGTGATAAGCCAGAACGACCAGTCTGCCTCCGCCTGCCAAAAGCCATGGGACCTCTTGCAGAAACCGCTCGAGTTGTTCCATTTCCTGGTTGACGGCTATTCTGAGGGCCTGAAAGGTTCGAGTAGCTGGATGCCTGTTCGTATGACCATGAGATGGTGGAACGATCGACCGCACCATCTCCGCCAGTTGGTGGGAGCTGAGGATTGGCTTTTTCTTCCGGGTTCTTACGATGGCCTTTGCGATCGACCTAGCCCTTTTCTCTTCACCGTATTGTCGGAGAATGTCTTCAATATCCCTCGAGGAATAGGTGTTGACGATATCGCTCGCTTTCAGAGAACCGAGGGGATCCATGCGCATGTCCAGGGTTTCGTCTCTCTGGAAGCTGAATCCTCTTCCGGAATGCTCCAATTGGTAGGAGGACATTCCCAAATCTAAAAGAATCCCATCGACGGCCGCAATGCCGGCCTCGCGGAGGACCCTGTCGAGTTCCGCAAAACCGGCCTTGATCAACAGGACCTGTTTGTCCAGGGGGGCCAGCCGCCCTTCCGAGATCCGGAGCGCCTCAGGATCCCGATCGAGGCAGATCAGCCGTCCGCCGGGATCCAGACGTTCGAGAATCGCCTCGCTGTGCCCTGCATTGCCGACCGTACCGTCGACATAGATCCCCACCGGGTCGTGGACCAGAAATCGGACGACCTCGTCCAGGAGGACGGGTTCATGAGGGTATCGCACGCCGGATTCCTCAAATCCCAAGATCTGCGAGGGCTTGACTGACCTTGGGGAATACCGCCTTGGCGCGCTGGAATTCTTCCTCCCACTTCCGGCGGTCCCAAATCTCGAATCGTTTGAGGCCTCCGACGAGTACGACCTCTTTGTCGAGGGTCGCGGTTTTTCTCAGGTGCTGCGACAGGGTGACCCGGCCGTTCTTGACAGTGCACACCTCGGCGCCCGAAATGAAATACCGGATGTAAGAGATGGCGGCCTGATCGAATTGGGGCAGGCTGGCGGCCTTTTCTTCGATGACGTTCCAGTCATCCCGCGTGAAGGCCCACAAACAGCCGTCCTGATTGGTGATGACAAGGGTGTCCTCGTTCTTCTGATCGAGCACCTCTTTGAAGCGGGCGGGGATGGCCAACCGCCCTTTCTCGTCCAGATTGTGCTCGGACCTGCCCCTGAACATCTAAACCCCTTTGTGACACTATATTGCACCAATCGCCCACTTTGTGCCACGATGGAACGAAACTCGCCGTTTGTCAAGCAAAAAGGTTCGATCAGAAAAGGGAAATATCGCTGAGATTACGGATAAAAAACATAGAGTAGCGAGAGGAGATAAACGATCAGGAAAAAGACATTCAGGAACAATCCGGCATAGGCATAATCACGGTCCCCCCGTTCTTCGATGAGCGGGATCGATTTGAGGGAAGCAGCAAGCCCCCCAAGCAGAACCATCGGGGTCGGTATGATATAACCCATTGAAAACGCGATAGATGTTTGTCGGCCATCCGAAAAGAGGACCCATACACACACCATCATGCAGGCGAGAAAAGGAAGCAGGAAGCCCGCGATGGCAAGATGATTGGTCTGAAAGGGTCTTTGATCAGGCATCGGCCGTTCTGACCCGAGATCGGGGATCGAAGTCCTGCCGGAGATGTCGTCCCCCTCCTTCGGATTGGAAACCGGGTTCCGGGCAAAAAATCATCTCCGGATAAAACACGCCTCACGAAAGTCTTCGCGCAATGCGATTGTCGATGAAATGGATCCCCCGGCGAAAGAGGTCGAGCCGTCTGAGAAAGACATCTTCGCTCAGGCCCTCCGCCAGGAAGTGGTCTGCCAGAAGGACCTGCTCCTCTTGCAGACGCAGCAGTTTCCCGGCCATCAGGTTCCGGTTCAGTTCGTTGATTTCTTCGTCTTCCAGAAAGCCGGCCCCGACAGGCCCGAGAATATAAGCCTGGAGAGTGATGCAGACGCACGATCTCGATGGGAGCATGACACGGTAACAGAAGACCGCAACGGCGGAAAAGCCGAGCTGTACGACGAGATGATCGGACTGTTCTTCGAAAGGGATTTTCTTGTCCCGCAACCAGCGGGCCACCTGGATCTGCATCCCGAGGGAGTGGGGTTCCCGGGGGAGCAGGTTCTGAAAGGGGGATTGCTGCCCTTCGGCAAGTATCATTTGTGTAAGGCCTCAACTTTTCCGGAAAAGTCCTTATCGAAAGGACGTTTCATCCAAAGCGGCAACGCCTCCGCGCGGCGTGAGTAAGGAGGTCGGAGGGACAGTCCGCACAGGGCGGTCCCGTCGTCTACGAGGCAAAAAAACGCGACGGAGCGAGAAAGAGAATGTATCCTGCAATGGCATCTAGCAGAGGTCAGGCCTCGTGGCAAGCAATTTTTCCGGCGCTGGGTTTCGGCGGCGAAGCTCTTTTTTGATTTCTATTGTCAATGAGAGGATTTTGAGATTTAATATGAAAAAATGTATTGAAAATCAAGATCAAAGACCGATTTGCACCCATTGAGGAATGTAATTTCGGTGAGGTAACGGGGATGGCTGGATGCGTTCGCCGGATAGAATCGGCTCGATCCGGCACGATCTCCCTTTCGTGGAAAGAAGGGCAAGATTGGTCGAGACTGCAGTCAACAAAGGTGCCCCTTTTCTGGGGCGGCACGTCGTGGTGGGCGTAACGGGTGGCATCGCGGCCTATAAGGCGGCCGAACTGGTGCGTCTGCTGGTTCGAGAGGCGGCCGAGGTGCGTGTAGCCATGACTGAAAATGCGACGCGCTTCGTGGCGCCGTTGACCTTCGAGGCCCTGTCCGGGCATCGGGTCATCCGGTCGATGTGGGAGGCGGACGGGACCGGGATCGACCATATCGCGTGGGGGCAGGAGACCGATTTGATCCTTGTCGCCCCTGCGACGGCCAACATCATCGGCAAGGCCGCCTGCGGGATCGCCGACGACTTTTTGAGTACGATGCTCCTCGCCGCTACGGCGAGGACCCTCCTCTGTCCTTCCATGAATACGCGCATGTTCGAGAATCCTGTTCTGCAGGAAAATCTGTCGCGGCTGCTGAAAAGGGGATTCTCCGCCCTGATGCCCGGGGTAGGGGCCCTCGCGTGCCGCACCGAGGGGCGCGGCAGGCTGCCGGAACCCGAGGATATCCTGGAGGAGGCCCGCCGGCTGCTGACGCCGCAGGACCTGGAGGGCAGAAAGATCCTCGTCACGGCGGGCGCCACCCGTGAACCGATCGACCCCGTCAGGTACGTGAGCAACCGCTCGAGCGGGAAGATGGGATACGCGCTGGCGCGTGCGGCCAGGCAGAGAGGCGCAACCGTGGTGCTCGTCAGCGGGTCCACCGCCCTGAAACCGCCGGTGGGGGTCGAAGTGGTGGGCATCGGAACGGCCCTGGACATGCGTCAGTCCGTATTCAGTCGGCTGGAAGGGTGCGATATGGTGATCAAAGCCGCCGCCGTTTCGGATTACCGGCCCAAGACCGCTGCGCCGCAAAAGGTCAAGAAGGGAGCTGAAGAGCTGAATCTGGACATGGTCAAAAACCCGGATATCTTGAAGGAACTCGGGATGTCCAAGGGGGATGACGGCCCGTTGCTGGTGGGCTTCGCCGCGGAGACCGAGGCCCTGCTGGAGCACGCTCGGGAAAAACTCCGCAGCAAGAACCTCGATATGATCGTGGCCAACGACGTCTCCGCCGCCGATGCCGGATTTCAGACGGACACCAACCGGGTGAAGATGCTTTTCCGCGACGGCCGGGTGGAGGAGAGCGGCCTTCTTTCCAAGGACGCCGTGGCTCATCTGGTCCTGGACCGGGCGATGGAGATCTTGACCCGGCGGCCAGGAGAGGCCCGACGGGATTAGACAGGCGGGGGCGGGGATGGTGGTTCACGGGATGGGTGGTCTGAAATGATGCAGCATGCCCCAAGCGGGGGCCTCATCGAGCGATTGAAGATGGTCCTCGATCATTATCGCGAACTGGGCTTCGATCCGCCGCCGGTCAGGAGCGGCCGGGCGGGTCGAGCACCTGCCCGTACGCCGGCGATCAAAGTGGAGAAAAAGGAAGTCCACAGGCTGTTTACCCTCGAGGATCTTCGGCAAGAGATCGGCGACTGCCGCCGGTGCAAGCTCCACCAGGGGCGAAAACACCTCGTTTTCGGGGAAGGCGCCCCCGATGCTTCCCTCGTTTTCGTGGGGGAGGGTCCGGGGCGTGACGAAGACCTGACAGGCCGGCCCTTCGTGGGTGCGGCAGGGGAACTCCTGACCCGGATCATCGCCGCTATGGGATTGACGCGGGAAGAGGTTTACATCTGCAACATCGTGAAATGCCGTCCGCCCCGCAATCGCGATCCCGAGAAGGACGAGGTGGAGGCCTGCCTCCCTTTTCTCAAGCGACAACTCAGGATCCTCCGGCCGAAGGTGATTTGCGTCCTTGGGCGGGTGGCGGGTTGCAGCCTACTTGGCGGCGCCTTCAAGATCAGCGTGGACAGGGGCCGCTGGTTCGATTTCGAAGGGATACCGCTCATGCCGACCTATCATCCTGCCTTTTTGCTGCGGAATCAGTCCGCCAAACGGCAGGTGTGGGAGGATGTCCAGAAGATCATGGGGCGTCTGGGCCTCGAGGTGAAACGCCATGATTGAGGCATGGACGCTGCTGGCATCGAGGCGGCTGGTCCGGCTCGCGCTCCTCCTGATGATGGTCTTCGGCCTGTGCATTCGGGCATCGGCGGAAGCCCCGCTGGTGTTCGTTATCGATCTGGAAGGGCCGATCAATCCCGGGACGGCGATGTACGTGGAACGCGGGATTGCAGCCGCCGCCGAGGCCGGGGCCGTCCTGGCCGTCGTTCGCATCGATACGCCCGGCGGGCTTGCGACCTCCATGCGTTCGATCATCAAGGCTATCGTCAATTCACGGGTTCCGGTGGCGACCTTTGTCGGTCCGGGCGGGGCCGGGGCGGCATCCGCCGGGGTCATGGTGACCGTCGCAGGGCACGTCGCCGCGATGGCACCCGGAACGAACATCGGGGCGGCCCATCCTGTGGGGGCCGGGGGCCAGGACATCGACGAGACCATGTCGGAAAAGGTGGTCAACGACATGGTGGCTTATGCCCGAGGCATTGCGGAGGGTAATGGCAGAAACGGCGAATGGGTGGAGAAGGCGGTTCGGGAAAGTGTGTCCATCACGGCTGAGGAGGCACTCGAGTTGAATGTGGTGGATCTGCTGGCCGACAACATTCCGCAGTTGCTCACCAATATCGACGGCCGGAAGGTCGGGATGCCGCAGGGCGAGGTGGTGCTCCGCACGGCCGGGTCCGTTCTGCAGCCGTTCGAGCCGGGGATCCGTGACCGGATTCTCAAGACCATCAGCGATCCGAACATCGCTTATCTCCTGATGATGATCGGCCTGGCCGGACTCTATTTCGAACTGGCCCATCCAGGCGCGATCTTCCCCGGGGTCATCGGCGGGATGAGCCTGATCCTGGCGTTTTTCGCCTTTCAGACCCTCCCGGTCAACTATGCGGGGCTCATGCTGATCGCCCTGGCGATCATCCTGTTCGTCATAGAGGTGAAGGTGACGAGCTACGGGCTGCTCTCCATCGGGGGGCTGATCTCTCTGACCCTCGGTTCGGTGATGCTTTTCGAAGACTTACGGGTGTCCCTGCGCTTTCTGATGCCGACGGTCTTGCTGGTGGGCGGGTTTTTCGTGGTGGTGGCCGGTTTGGCCTTCAGGGCTTACCGGCGCAAACCGATGGGCGGCGAAGAGGGGCTCGTCGGCGAAGTGGGGGTGGTCAAGCGGGCCATCGACCCGGAAGGGCTGGTGTTCGTCCACGGTGAATATTGGAACGCGCTGGCCCCAGAGCGCATCGAGGCCGGGGAGAAGGTGGAGGTCGAAAAGGTCGAAGGGTTGACCCTTCGGGTCAAGCGCTGCGCTTCCTGAACCCTTGGCGGGAGGATACGGATCATGTTTTACATTCTGTTTGTGGTGCTGGTCGTCCTTTTTCTGGTTTCGGCCATCAAGATCCTCAGGGAATACGAGCGCGGCGTGATCTTCCGACTCGGACGGGTGATCAAGACCAAAGGGCCCGGACTGATCATCCTGATCCCGGTGATCGATAAAATGGTCAAGGTGAGCCTGCGGCTCGTGACCATGGATGTGCCGGCGCAGGATGTGATCACCCGGGACAACGTGTCGGTCAAGGTCAACGCCGTGGTCTATTTTCGGGTGATGGAGCCCACCAAGGCGACGGTGGAGGTGGAAAACTACCTTTTCGCCACGTCCCAGCTGGCGCAGACCACCCTGCGAAGCGTCTGCGGCCAGGTGGAGCTGGACGAACTCCTTTCGGAGCGGGATAAGATCAATACGGAGTTGCAGACCATCTTGGACAAGCACACGGATCCCTGGGGGATCAAGGTGGCCACGGTGGAGCTGAAGCACATCGACCTGCCGCAGGAGATGCAGAGGGCGATGGCGCGTCAGGCCGAGGCCGAGCGGGAAAGGCGGGCGAAGGTCATCAACGCCGAAGGTGAGTACCAGGCCGCGAACAGGCTGGCGGAGGCCGCCGGCATCATTCAGCAGCACCCCGAGGCCCTTCAGCTCCGCTACCTGCAGACGATCCGGGAGATCTCGTCGGAGAGCAATTCCACGACGTTTTTCCCCTTGCCGATCGACTTGTTCAAGCCCTTCATAAAAAAAGATTAGAATTAAAACCGCATCGTTGTTATGATGCATGATCAGCATTTCGATAAGGAGCAGAAAGAAAGACTATGGACGAAGAGATCAAACAGGACACTCCACAGGCAGAAATGAAGCTCCCCGATAAACCGCTCGACAAGATGACCGCCCCCGAACTCCGGGACCTGGCCATGGAGATCCCCGGTGTCACCGGGGTGCACGCCATGAAGAAGGAAGAACTCCTGGCCATCATCAAGGAGTATCATGGCATCCAGGAAGAGGAGGCGCCGAAGCGCAAGAAAGGGGTCAAAACAGCCCTGCCGAGCCCCACCGAGCTGAAGGCGAAGATCGCCGGGCTCCGTACCGCCAAGGAAACGGCGCGGGAGGCCAGGGACCGGAAGACGGTGGATATCGTGCGGCGGCGGATCAACCGGCTCAAGAAGATGACGCGCAAGGCCGTGCAAGGCTGACCCTAAAGAGATGAATGGCAGGCGACTCGATCAGAGGATGCCTGCCTTTTCTTTTTGGGGAGGCTGGATCTGATCCGTGGTCGGGTGTTGTGACGGCATGGGTTCAGAGGATCGACAGATAGGGAGGCGAAGGGCTGCGGCGGTCGTTCCGGCCGCAGGCGCCGGCGTCCGCATGGGGGCGGCGCGTCCGAAGCAGTATCTGGAGCTGGGCAGTCGACCGATCGTGGCCGAGACACTCGACGTGTTCGAGCGGTACCCACTGGTGGATGCGGTCGTGCTCGTCGTTCCGCCCGATGACGTCGTCTCATGCCGCAAGGAGATCGTTGAGCGGTTCGGATTCCGGAAGGTGGTGCGCATCGCCCCCGGCGGTGCGACGCGGCAGGAGTCGGTGCGGCTCGGGTTGGAAGCCGTGGTCGTGGAGCCTGAAATCGTTCTGATCCATGACGGCGTGCGGCCTTTCCTGGACCACGGGCTGCTGGACCGCCTCTTCGATGCGCTTGCACACCACCGGGCGGTGGTGCCCGGGCTTTCGCCGGACGAGACCGTAAAGCAAGTCGATGCGTCCGGGACGGTCCAGGGGACGCTCGACCGCTCGAAGCTGCGCCTGATCCAGACTCCGCAGCTTTTCCGCTGGGGGGACATCCGCCTGGCGCATGAGTGGGCGCGCGCCGCCGGGTGGACGGACATCACCGACGACGCCATGCTGCTCGAGCGCATGGGGATCGCCGTGACCGTTGTCGAAGGCGCGCGTGAGAATATCAAGATTACCTCTCCCTTCGATCTCGAGCGGGCAAGATTCCTTTACGGCAAGGGGCGCTCCGGGGGTCGGCCTGCTTAGGCTTCTTCAGGGCGGGATGGTCCCAAGGGCCCTGGCGTTTCGCCGGACCGAACCGGGCCTTTTCCTTGCTGGTGCACCGCCCTTGCCCGGTCCTCAGCCCTCTTGAAGATTTCAACCCGATCGTTCGGCGGATGAAGGCCGTCTCCGGGAAGTAGCGGAGCGTAAATCGTATCCGGCCGTAGTGGATGACGTTGGGATGTACACAAATGTATTGAAAATCGGCACACGCGGCAGCCGTCTGGCGTTGGCCCAGTCCGAGTGGGTCAAGGGGCGCCTCGTGTCGCGCTACCCGGAAATCCGTGTCGAGCTGGTGAAGATCACTACCACGGGAGACCGGATCCTCGATTCGCCCCTCAGCCGGATCGGGGGCAAGGGTCTGTTCGTCAAGGAGATCGAAGACGCCCTGCTCGAAGAGAGAATCGACCTGGCCGTGCACAGCATGAAGGATGTCCCGGCCGAGCTCCCGCCCGAGCTTTTTCTGAGCGTTTTCCCGGTGCGGGAAGATCCGCGCGATGCACTGATCGCCGCCGGCTGCAGGGTGCTGAGGGATCTGCCCCGTGGGGCGCGGGTGGGGACGAGCAGCCTCCGCCGAGCTGCTCAGATCCTGAGTCTTCGGCCGGATGTCCGGATCGTGCCGCTGCGGGGCAACGTGGAGACGCGGCTGCGAAAGCGCGACGAAGGGGTGTGCGATGCCGTCGTGCTGGCTTCGGCGGGTTTGCGCCGGTTGAGCTTGGACAGGCCGTCGGATTGTCTGCTGGGCCCGGACGAGATGCTTTCGGCTGTCGGCCAGGGTGCGCTCGGTTTGGAAGTCCGCCGGTCGGATCAAGCGGTCATGGAATGTCTGGCCTTCTTGAACCATCCCGAGACCGAAACGGCCGTGAGGGCTGAGCGGGCCTTTCTGGAGCGTTTGGAGGGCGGCTGTCAGGTCCCGATCGCCGGCTGGGCGCGGGTGGAAGAATACGGTTTGACCATGGATGGGCTTGTGGCTGAACTGGACGGGAGCCGGCTTATCCGAGACAGGGTCGCCGGGCGCCCTGAACAGGCAGAGACCCTCGGCCTGGAATTGGCTGAGCGGCTGCTCGCAGCGGGGGCCGACCAGATCCTCGGGAGAATCTACGGTGAGGCCGGGGGGCGATAGGGCCTGCCGGACACGCTGAAAGGCTGATGGAGTGATGTCTGAAAAGGCCGAAGGGAAAGTGTATCTCGTAGGCGCGGGTCCGGGCGACCCGGGTTTGATGACGATCCGCGGCCGCGACTGCTTGGCGCGGGCGGATGTCGTCGTCTATGATTATCTCGCCAACCCCCTTTTTCTCACCTACGCCTCCCCCGGCGCCGAGCGGCTTTACGTCGGGAAGAAGGGCGGCTGCCACACGATGAGCCAGGGGGAGATCAACGACCTGATCATTGCCAAGGCGAAGGAGGGGATGACGGTCGTCCGTCTGAAGGGCGGCGATCCCTTTATCTTCGGAAGGGGCGGGGAAGAGGCCGAAGAACTCGTCAGTGCGGGCGTTCCCTTTGAAGTCGTTCCGGGGGTCACTTCGGCGATCGCCGTGCCGGCCTATGCCGGAATTCCTTTGACCCATCGTGACTATACCTCCACGGTCGCCTTCGTAACCGGACATGAGGATCCCACGAAGGAGGGATCGGATATCGCCTGGGACAAACTCGCCCTGGGCGCCGGCACGATCGTTTTTCTCATGGGCGTGGGCCATATCGACCTGATCGCCTCTCAGCTCACGGCGAATGGGCGGCCGCCCGAAACACCGGTCGCCGTGATTCGAAGGGGCACCCTTCCGGAGCAGAAGACCGTCGTGGGCACCCTTGCGGATATCGCCGGACAGGTCGAGGAACTCAAGCTGAAACCCCCGGCCATCATCGTGGTGGGGGGAGTGGTGAATCTACGCGGAACGCTCGAATGGTATGAAAAAAGGCCGCTCTTCGGGCGTAAGGTCGTCGTCACGCGCGCCAGGGAACAGGCCAGTGAATTTCTGGCGATCCTCCGTGAACTTGGAGCGGAGTGCATCGAATTCCCGACGATCGAGGTCGTGCCGCCCGAGGCATGGGAGCCGTTGGACGCTGCAATCCTTTCGCTCGATGTCTACGATTGGCTGCTCTTCACGTCGGTCAACGGGGTGCGGTTTTTCCTCGAGCGTCTGGCCGCTGCGGGAAAGGACGTCAGGGATCTGAAAGGTATCCGGATTGCCGCCATAGGACCTAAGACGGCCCGGACCTGGAAGGACTTCGGCATCGAGCCCGACCTGGTCCCGGATGAATACCGCGCCGAAGCGGTGATCGCCGCTTTCGGGTCCAGAGGGGTCTCGGGGCTGCGCATTCTGCTGCCACGGGCGGAGAAGGCGCGGGAGATCCTGCCTGAGGAACTCCGGAACATGGGCGCGCAGGTCGATCTGGTGCCTGCTTATCGCACCCACAGACCGACGGGTGCCGTCGATCAGGTGCGGGAACTGCTGGAGCGCGACGAGGTGGATCTGATCACATTCACCAGTTCGTCCACCGTGACCCATTTCCTCGAGATGTTCGACGGCGTCTACGGCGGAGAGCTTCCGCCATGGCTCGGCCGGGTGCGGACGGGGTGCATCGGTCCGATTACGGCCGGAACCGCTCGAAAGAAGGGATTCGGTGTCGACCTGATCCCTGAGCATTACACGATCGAATCGTTTGTCCAGACTATCGTGTCCTACTTTGGCGGGATGCCAAAACGTTGATCTGATAAACGGCGGTTGCGGCCTTTCGCCGGACAAACCAATGGGCCGGGCCGGCTGCTGGCTGCCTGGCATCGCTGCACAACCCAATGATCGATAAGGAGTCTTGCCGTTATGGAACAATTGCCGATCCGGATTTACACGCTCAGCACCTGCAGCCACTGTAAAGCGACCAAGCGGTTTCTGGGGGAGTGCGGTGTGCAGTACGACTTCACGGACGTCGATCTGCTCGAAGGGGAAGAGCGGGCCCAGATCCTCGAAGAGGTGCGCCGGTTCAACCCGAACTGCTCCTTTCCGACGATCATCATCGGAGACAAGGTGATCGTAGGGCACAAGGAGGATGAGATCAAGGCGGCGCTCGGTCTGTAGCTGCCTGGATGAAGGGCCGCCGGGCGGGCAAGCTGTTTTGGCGGTTCGCTCTTTGTTTCGGATCAGGTCTTTTCGCAGGACGCTCGGGTGGGCCTTCAAGATCCGTTTTCCAGTTTGTGGGGTGCACCGGACCGGTTGATATTTTCAGCCGGGCTTCACGGAGGCATCCCGGAAGCATGGCCGGTGGATTCCCTATGAAGGGATGCCGGTGGGGTTTGCGTGGTGGACGGCATACCGGTTCTCGTAAAAACCATTCTCGTTTTTTTCATGGTGCTGGGCCTGAGCAGAGCGCGGCTGAAGCTGAGCTACTGCCTCTTTGCGGGCGCCGTCGTCCTCGGGCTCTGGAACGGCATGGGGCCGATGCCTCTCGCGAAAAGCCTGGCCCTCAATCTCGTCCGGTTCGAGACGGTCAACCTGGTCCTGATCGTGGGTTTGATCCTGGTGATCAGCCGCCTCATGAAAGACAGCGGGCAAATGGAGCGCATCGTCGATCGGTTCGGTGTTCTGACGCGTGACCCGCGGACGGTGGGGGCGGTCATGCCGGCCCTGATCGGACTGCTGCCGATGCCCGGCGGCGCCCTCTTTTCAGCGCCGATGGTGGAGACCGCCTTCTGTGAGGCCTCGCTTTCCCGGGAGAAAAAGACGGTCGTCAACTACTGGTTCCGGCACATGTGGGAATACTGGTGGCCCCTTTATCCCGGGGTGGTACTGGCCGTGGGGCTTTTGCACGTGGAGGTCTGGCGGTTTATGGCCGTCATGTTTCCAATGACGCTCATCACGGCCCTGGCCGGGGTCTTCTTCATCCTTCGCCCCATGGGGATGAAGGCCCCTGAGGGAAAGACGAGCCGGGGCGGCAAGGCTCTTGGGGCGTTCCTCTGGGAGATCATGCCGATTATCGTGGTGGTGGCGGTGATCGCCGTCATGGCGCTGGTTACCCAGCTGCCGAAGCTCTGGGGCGTCGACTGGACGCTTCCCGGAGGGGTGGCGATCCTGCCCGGCCTGGTGGCGGCCCTGATCTGGGTGATCTGGCTGAACCGGATTCCACTGAAAGGAATCTGGTCCGCACTCACGGATAAGGACGTGGTGCCGATGATCCTGCTCGTGGCGGCCATCATGCTCTTCAAAGGGGTGATGACCGACAGCCAGGCGGTTGTCCACATCAGGGACGAACTGGTTTCCTACCGCTTTCCCCTGATCTGGGTCATCCTTCTGATGCCCTTTCTCTCGGGGCTGATCACCGGAATCGCGATCGGGTTCGTGGGGGCTTCTTTTCCGCTGATCATCCCGCTTTTCCCGACCGCTTCCCTCGTTGAATATCTTTCCTATGCCTGCCTGGCTTATTCGTTCGGTTATATGGGGATGATGCTCTCCCCGGTGCACCTGTGTTTCCTGGTGACCAAGGACTACTTCGGGGCCAGCCTGCTCCGGAGTTATCGACCGCTGGTCCTGCCCGTCGGCACCGTGCTGGTGTTTGCGTGGCTTTACTTCACGATACTGACGAAGTGGGTCGCCGGCTCTTAGCCTGTTTTGCTTCCGGAAAAGGTTTTCCTGCCACTTTAGGTGCTCATCTGCGCGTTTGTCTGTGCGGCGGGCCAAAGTCGTCCCCGCACAAACCCTTGCTTTCTTTGATAGGGGCAGACCAGGACTCGCCGCGACGCGGTGGTACTGAGCACGCGAAGCGCGTGAAGAAACCAGGACCCGCCCCGCCGTCATGCGGAAGGGTCATTCCCAATGGCCCGGCAGGCGCGGTCGTTCCCGAACCGCAGACCTGCCGGTTTCCGCTGGCTGTTCAGGCCCTTTACAGCGCGAATTCGTATCCCAGACCGAAGATGTACGTCGTGTCGCTGCGTTCTCTGTCCGGCGCCGGGGCGCTGTCGTAGGTGTAATCCACTTCGAAGTTGGCAAAGAAGCGATCCAGCAGCGGCAGGCGGAATCCTTGTTCGGAGCGGATATAATAGGCTCCGCCGTCTGCGTCGTAGATGTATCCTTCATGCCGATGGAAGAATTTGACCCGGTTTGGCAAGATATCCCAGTCGAAGCCGACGGCCCATCGGCCGGCCGCTCCGCTTTCGTCCTCGGCTTCATAAAAATCCTTATTGATATAAGACGGGCCTGCCTCGACGAACAGCGCCATTTTTTCGGTGTCGAAGATCTGGTAGCCGACGCCGGTGCCGAGGGTGGAGCGCAGCTTCAAATCCTGGAAACGGTCGTTTTCGAGAAGGGTGTTGGCGTAAAGATAGATCTTTTCGGTCATGAAATAGTCGTATTTCATGGTTCCCAACGCATTGCGCTTGTCCTCGACGCCGTCGGTTTCGCCGTAATTGTACTTGCCTGCAATGGTGAAACGCTGCCTGTCCGCGCGGGTCTCGAAACGGGCGGCGGCATTGGACTCCAGGGTGTCCGTATTTCCGGTCGAGCGGCTGGCGCCCAGGGTGATATCCCCGCGGGACTTGATTTTCGGAGATGGATTGATGGCTTTCAGGCTGGTGATGGCCATCGGTTGGGTGGTCGTCACCTGTTCCCCCTCAACCTCTACGGTTTCGTTCTCAGGGCACGTCAGTTTGCCGATCAGGACTTGGTCGTCCTGTAACAACACCGTTACCTTTTCTTCAGCAGTGAGACAGACGATCTCCTTTGCATCGATCTGGATTGTGCCTGCGTAGGAGGTTTCGAGTTGAAGCACGCCCTTTTCCATACTGATCAAGCGTCCGCTCAATTGATCTCCGTTCTTGAGGCGCACCTGATCGGCCGAGGCACCCTCGCAGGACAGTATCCAGAAACCGGCGGCAAGCAATACGATCCATTTTTTACTGGCTTCCAACATAGACGTTTTTCTCCTCCTTAGATGAGATCGTCCGGAAATGGCTTTCCGGTAGAACCGAGTTTCCCATCCGGAAATGAGGATTTTTCTCCACACGCTGCGCGTCCTCAGTCCCACCCCTGCGGGGCGGGTCCCGGTTTCTTCGCACCCTTCGGGAGTTCAGCCCCGCCGCTTCGCGGCTGGTCCTTGCTTGTCTAATATCAACAATATCAATCGGCTACGCCGATCTGCAGGTTGCCGCACAAGCGCGCGCAGACCGACGCGGGATCGGCCTAAAAGACCACTTCCGGAGGGATACGCGTTACGCTGTCAAGGGTGCATCTGCCGGCGAACGCGAGTTCAGCCATCATGCATAAGCCCGGTGCATCTGTAAAGTCTTAATGGCGGGCAAAGTCTGGAAGATCCCGTTGGGACCTCGGAAGGAACGGGTGAAAAACGGAACCGTGGTTTCTCTTTTCAGATCAAAAGGAACCATTTGTTCTTGGGTTGAGCTGACTAAAAGGAGAGAGAGGCTGTACGCATCCCGGCCGTGAAAAATTTCTGTTCCGGGTTTCCTTTTTCGTCCACTGGGCGGATGATTATCGGACAAGAGCTGAGGTCGACTCCTTGCCTTCGGACAAAAGTGAGAGGGGATGGACCCGAATGCAGGGGGCCTCGGCGGGTGGTTGCTGCTCGTCGGAGTGGATCATGTCTGAAACACGGGTATTATTCACCCAGATCTTCGTCATATTTCATGCGAAAATGCTTTTTCTTGTACTTATTGTTCTTTCGGGATTTTGCTTCAGATTCCTTGAACTTGTTTTTTCGGCAGGATGGGCAGCGCCTTGGAGGATCGAATCCCATGCTCAGAAAGTGCTTCTGCTCGTCCACGGAAAAAACAAAAGCATTGTTGCACTGAATACAGATTAGAACCTTGTCTTGCATGATCCTGAAAACTCCGAATTTCCGGGTTGGAAACTGGGTTGTACCGGAAAATCATTTGCGGGTGGACATTCAGTGAGAATAGGTGTGAATTCCCCCGGGAATGAGTTTTGCCACGGCATCACAGGCATCAGGTTATATGAAGCGCTTTGAATTCTTCCTTGTGGATACCGTATTTCGTCATCAGTTTATGCAGTTGCCGTGTTGTAATTCCAGCCGAATCCGCTGAATCTTTGATGCGTCCTCTGTGGCGGGTCAGCAGTTGCCTGATGTAGAACTTTTCGATATCCTCCAAACCCTTTCGCCTGAATTGCGACAATGTCATGGACGTGTCCGTGGCATGGCCGGGGGCCGGCGCCTGCGTCTCGACCATCTCGATCGGGAAACTTTTGGGGCGCAGTTCGGTTTCTGTTTCGAGGATATAGGCCCTCTCGACCAGGTTCTCCAGTTCCCGGATATTTCCGGGCCAGGTGTGGCATTTGAATTTTTCGATGACCAGAGGGTGAACACTGAGGATGTTCTTGGCGTAAAGTCCATTCAGTTTGCGCAGGAAACTGGCGACGAACAGAGGGACATCCTCGAGGCGTTCGCGCAGTGGAGGTATATGGATGGGGAATACATTCAGGCGGTAGAACAGATCCTTCCGAAACTGTCCTTCTTCACACATTTTTTCGAGGTTCGCGTTGGTTGCGGCGACGATCCTCACGTTGGCCTCGAGCACCTCCTCGCCTCCGATACGTTCGAAGGTCCCATCCTGCAGAATCTGAAGGAGTTTAACCTGAGCCGCGGGGGTGATTGTCCCGATTTCGTCGAGGAAAACGGTCCCTCCCCGCGCCAGTTCGAATTTGCCGTGCTTCTTGCGCAGGGCACCTGTAAAGGCCCCTTTTTCGTGTCCGAACAACTCGCTCTCGAGCAGGGAATCCGGTATGGCGCCGCAATGAACGCTGATAAACGGGGCTTCCCTCCGATTGCTCATCTCATGGATAAGCCTGGCAAGGACGCCTTTGCCGGTTCCGGTTTCGCCCACCAGCAGGACCGTGCTTTTCGTAAGGGCGACGGAGTGTATCTTCTCGAAGACCCCTTTCATGACGGGGTTTCGGGTGTCGATGATCGGGGAAAAGGCGGCATGCTCGATGATGTTCCGTTTGACCTCAACCGTTGCGGCATGGTTGGTGGTGCTGAACCTGGCAGCCACCTGGTTGATCTTTTCAGGGGTGATGGGGAGTGTCATGAAATAGTTTGCACCGGCGCCGATGGCCTTCAGATCTTCACTGTTACGCAAGGCGGCCGACAGCACGATGACCACAGGCTGGGGGTCGATTCCGCGGAACGGGGAAAGAGCCTGAGTGTAGTCCACCGATTGGTCCTGCTCCTCCAGGACCCTGAGATCGATAAACAGGTGCGTGTGCCGCCGTTTTCGGAATAATTCCAACGCTGCAGCCTTTCCATGCGCGAAATCGAGCCTGCCTTCCTTGGGCAGGCAAGAGCGCATCTGCCGCCTGAGCGCCGGGTCTTTGGACAGGACGAGATAAGACTGGATGTCACTCATCCTCTAACCTTGATTCAATCATCTAGCTGGTTTCAATCCGGAAATGGTCTTTTTGGCCAATCTCGGCGTCCATCTGCACGTTTGCTTGTGCGGCGACCTGCAGGTTGCCTCCGCGCAAGCGATCGATTTCCTGGATATATTCCCACATCCGGGATCCGCGGGCTCTCGCGCCCTTCGGCAGCGGATATCGACCCTGGATTTGGCCCGGGGCAGGGAGAGACCCGAAACGAGGTCTTCAAGATATCCTTCAAAAACCCGCCGCAGCGGCCATTTCTCGGCAGGAGGCGAGCCGGACATGATCTGTCATAGTGACCATTTTTCCGCAAATGTCAACGAGAAACCAGGATTGCGAGATGGCTATTTTTATCCAATAGTTATAGCTATTTGATGGCAGACATGACAGGGCCCGCCCGATGCGCACCCTGACGGTTCCGAAACGGAGGGACCCTATAGAAGGTTGATTTGCCTCCATCGGGTTCAGGGGGCCGGGAAGGAGGGGTTCATCCGTTCGGGGGGAGGATCTCCGGGTTGCGGGACCGGGTGCCGCCCGGGTTCCGTCCGGCAAAGAATCCAGGATTCCGTTTTTTGGGGGTCGTCGATAAAAATATCCGAATATCCAACTGTTAATTTGTGGCATGTTGCTTGCTATGTGGCCCTGGAGACTGGGGTTATCCAGGCGCTTCGAGACCCCTGGACGCCGTCCATGCAATGGAGAAAGCCGCCGATGATAACAATGCGAGGAAAAGGCCTGATTATTCCCGTTGAATGGGATGAGAAAGGCAACGTGTTGAGGATCGCCATTTCAACTCAAGGCGAAGGGGAATACCATATCGACCCCGATGAAAAGGGTGAGGCGTTGAAGGCGATGATCCGGAAGGAGGTGGATCTGACGGGGGAAGTCCGGATGATCGGCAGGAAGAAGGTTGTAAAGGTGAAGGCATTTCATTTGGTGAAAGACTGGGATGTTCATTGTAAGGACAACTATCTGGATATAGGAGGAATGAAGGCGGAATGAAAAGCGAGATCGTGTTGCCGGAGGAATTCGAGCCTCCCAGTTCCGGGCCGGCCCTGCCCAGCCTGGAAACCGCTGGGCATACCCTTGCGCCGGCTGTTCGTTTGAGGCGTGTACCGGACGCTTCGTCGAAAAGAGTGTTTCATGTACCCAGATTTCCTGAGAACCTCCGCACCAGGAACTTCCGTCAGCGGTTTTTCCCGGATACCACCCCGCACGAGTGGAACGACTGGCGATGGCAGATCCAGCACCGGTATCGCAAGGTCGAGGACCTGGAACCCGTCATCGACCTGATCAAGGAAGAGCGGGCGACCCAGCTCAGGGGTTCCCAGCTGCCGCTCGCCATTACACCCTACTACGCCAGCCTTCTGGATGGGCACGACCCCGGGCAGGGGATCAGACGTTCCGTGGTGCCGCTGAGAGCGGAATGCGTCCGCTCTCCCGGCGAGGCCGAGGACCCGTTGGGGGAGGAATCCGACAGTCCGATAAGGGGGCTGGTGCATCGATACCCGGACCGGGTGCTTTTCCTGGTGACCGATTTTTGTTCTACCTACTGCCGTTATTGCACACGATCGCGTATGGTCGGTCATCGCGATGGCTCCGGACTTCCGCAGTCTCAGTGGGAAGAAGCCATCCGCTACATCGAAAAGACGAAGACGATCCGCGACGTGCTGATCTCCGGCGGTGATCCCCTGACCCTTCCGGATGAGAAACTGGCCTGGCTCCTCAAGCGGCTGCGCCGCATCCGTCATGTGGAATTCCTCCGGATCGGCACCAAGGTCCCGGCCGTCCTCCCGCAACGGATCACCCCCGAATTGGTCCGGATGCTCAAGCGTTTTCATCCCCTGTGGATGAGCATCCATTTTACGCACCCGGCGGAGTTGACCCAGGAAACGGCCTGTGCCTGCGAGCGGCTCGCCAACGCGGGGATTCCCCTTGGCAGTCAGACGGTGCTTCTGAAGGGGATCAACGACCGGGTCGAGACGATGAAAGCCCTTTTCCAGGGGCTTTTACGGTTGCGGGTGCGCCCTTACTACCTGTACCAGTGCGACCCGATCCTTGGTTCGTCCCACTTCAGGACGCCGGTCGAAAAGGGCCTCGAGATCATTGCGGGGCTGCGCGGCCACACCTCGGGATATGCTGTCCCCACCTATGTCATCGATGCCCCCGGCGGAGGGGGAAAGATTCCCCTGCTGCCCGAGACGGTGGTCGGCTGGGAGGATGGGGACCTGGTGCTCAGAAATTACCAGTCGCGTCTATTCCGTTATCCCGGCGGGCCGGGTGACCCTCCTGCCGAACATTCGACGATGTAAGGAGGTCCTATGCTGATCGGGATGACCTACGATCTGCGCGATCGTTATTTAGCCCTCGGTCTGGACGAGGAGGAGACGGCGGAGTTCGACTCGGAGGAGACCGTCGCGGCGATCGAGTCCGGGCTTCGGAGGCTCGGCCATGAAACCGAGCGCATTGGCAATCTGGATGATCTGGTCAGGGCACTCGCCGGCGGGCGGCGCTGGGGCATGGTTTTCAATATCGCCGAAGGGCTGTATGGTTTCGGCCGCGAGGCGCAGGTGCCGGCCCTGCTCGATGGTTACGGGATCCCCTACACCTTCTCCGATCCGCTGGTTCTCTCTCTGACCCTGCACAAGGGGATGACCAAACGGGTGCTTCGGGACCTCGGGGTCCCGACCCCGGATTTCGCTATGGTCGGCGCGGAGGCGGATCTGAAGTCTATCGCGCTGGAATACCCCCTTTTCGCCAAACCCGTCGCAGAGGGGACCGGCAAGGGGATCAGCGCCCTTTCCCGCATCGAGAACCCGGCTGAGCTGCGCTCCGTCTGTCTGAACCTGATTGCGGCTTTCGATCAGCCTGTGCTGGTCGAGCGTTTCCTGCCGGGCAGGGAGTTCACCGTCGGCATACTCGGAACGGGGGATGCGGCGCGCGTGCTCGGGGTGATGGAGGTGATCCTCGGGGGCGAGGCCGAAGCGGACGCCTATTCTTACGAGAACAAGCAGAAATGGGAGGAGCGGGTCAGCTACCGTCTGGCGGCGGATGCCACGGCCTTGCAGGCGGGTGAAACAGCTCTCAGGGCTTGGCGCGGATTGGGATGCCGGGATGCGGGGCGCATCGATCTGCGGGCCGATGCGCTTGGCAGGCCGCACTTCATCGAGATAAACCCTCTGGCGGGATTGCACCCCGGGCATTCAGACCTGCCGATCCTCTGCCGGTTGGCCGGCATGGACTATGGAGATCTCCTGAGTGGAATCATGGACTCGGCCGCGGAAAGGATTCCGGAGTCTGCTTCGGCAGCATGCTGCACGGTCGTACCGGAAGTCCGGACGGCCCAGGGCGGGGCTTTTTGAGGTGAACGGGGCATCGTCTAATGCCGCTCGGCGGGTCGTCATCCTGATCGATCGGCTGCCGCCCGGCTGCGCCCCGGATCAGCAGGACGCCCTTCGGCAGGCGGAAACGGTCTCCGATGCCCTCTCATCCCTCGGGTACCAGCCGGAGCTCGTCGAAGCGACGCCGAATCTCGAAAGGCTGAAGGAGGATCTATGCCTGGCCGCTCCGGCTTTCGTCTTCAACCTGGTTGAATCGCTCGAGGGCCGAGGGTGTTTCATCCATCTGGTTCCGGCGCTCCTGGACAGGCTGGAGATTCCCTATACGGGCGCCGGTGCGGATGCCGTGTACCTGACCTCGCACAAGGTCATGGCGAAACGGATCATGGAGGCAGCGGGGATACCGACCCCCGCCTATTGCACCCGTGAGAGCCTCTTGCGGCTCGAAGATCTGGAAGTGGAGGCCTTCATCGTCAAGTCGGTCTGGGAGCATGCGTCGGTCGGGCTCGGGGACGATGCCGTGGTGTTCCCTCGCGGACCGCGGCATCTGCTTGACATCATGGAGCGGCGCCGCATCCCTCTAGGCGGCATGTGCTTTGCCGAACGGTACATCGAGGGGCGGGAGTTCAACCTCGGGCTTTTGGGAGGCGATGACCGGCCCATGGTGCTTCCGCCTGCCGAGATTCGGTTCGAGGATTATCCCCCGGGCAAGGCGAGGGTGGTGGACTACCGTGCGAAGTGGGATGAATCCTCCTTCGAATATGCCCATACGCAGCGCTCTTTTACGTTTGACGAGGCGGACGCCCGGCTGTTGGAACGCCTGGAGGCCGTTGCCCGTGCGTGTTGGGAGGCCTTCGGTCTCAAAGGGTATGCCAGGGTGGACTTCAGGGTCGACCGGGATGGGTGTCCCTGGGTCCTGGAGGTCAACGCGAACCCGTGTCTTTCGCCCGACGCTGGTTTCGCGGCGGCAGCCGCCCAGGCCGGCATCGATCGGGTGGGCGTCGTGCGCAGGATCGTGGCGGATACCGCTGTGCCCGGGCGTCCTTTGGGGTAGCGACGGCGCGTCCCGGTTGCTTGACACGCTTCGCGCGTTCAGTCCCGCCCCTTCGGAGCGGGTTCCGGTGTCGTCAATACCCGGGGGAACCGGACAGGGGTGCGGAGCCGATGCTTATGAATCGTTGCACGAACAAGCGTTCAAGTTGACGCTGAGATCCGCAGATGGCAACATCTCTGCGTAGAGATTGATTTCCAGGAAGGTCGAACCGTTGTTTCAAATCCGCCGCATCTACGATGACATCATCCCGATCGATCGCAAGGCCATAGACGAGGTCCAGCAGATCCTCCGGGATCAGTTTCCGCTCCTGCCGGAGCGTGAAATCGAGGAACTGCCTGAGTCCCTTCGGGATCCGCTCAAACACCGTTTCCGATCCATCTTGTTCGTGGCCGCAGGCGCCCGCAGCAAGGTCAAAGGGTTTGCCCTGCTGCACCACGCGCCGGATCTCGTCTTCTGCTATCTCGATTTCATTTCCGTCGCGAAGTTGAGAACGGGGGGAGGGATAGGCGGCGCCCTCTATGAAAGAGTCCGTGACGAGGCCCGTTCACTCGGGTCGGCCGCGCTTTTCTTCGAGTGCCTGCCGGATGACCCCGCGGTCTGCCGCGACGAGACCATCCTAAAACAGAATGCGGCCCGCCTGCGTTTCTACGAGCGCTACGGCGCGCGTCCGGTGGTGAATACGCTTTATGAGACGCCGATCAGGCCGGATGATCCCTGCCCACCCTACCTCGTCTGCGACCTTCTGGGCGGAAAGGGGCCTTTGGGCCGAAGGCGCGTGCGCCTCATCGTACGGGCGATTCTCGAGCGGAAATACGGCGATGCCTGCCCGCAAGGGTATATCGATCGCGTGGTGCAGTCCTTCAAGGACGACCCCGTTCTTCTGCGCGACCCCAAGTATGCCCGCACAGGCGAAACGCAGCCCGCTCTGCCGGCCCCGGCGATGGAAAGGCGGATCGCCCTGGTGGTGAACGACCGGCACGCCCTTCATCATGTGCACGAGCGCGGCTATGTGGAATCCCCGGTCAGGGTCGGAGCCATCCAAAGGGAACTGGAAAGGATGGGCATCTTCGATCTGAAGCCGGTCCGGCACTTTTCCGAGAAGCGCATCAGGGCGGTCCATGATCCAGGTTTCATCCATTATTTCAAAAGGGTATGCACCCTGGTGCAGCCGGGTGAGTCGGTTTACCCCTATGTGTTTCCCATCCGCAACCGGGCCCGCCCGCCCCGGGAACTGCCGGTCAGGGCCGGGTATTATTGCATCGACACCTTCACGCCTCTGAACCGGGATGCCTATGACGCCGCCAAGCGGGCCGTGGATTGCGGTCTGACCGCGGCGGAGGAAATCCTCAAAGGCCGCCGGCTGGCTTACGCCCTGGTGCGTCCGCCCGGCCACCATGCGGAAAGAAGCGTCTTTGGCGGGTTCTGCTACTTCAACACCGCCGCCATCGCGGCGCATTTCCTGAGCGCCTACGGACGGACAGCGGTTCTCGATGTGGACTACCATCACGGCAACGGCACTCAGGAGATCTTCTACGATCGTCCGGACGTTCTGACCATCTCCATTCATGGGCATCCGGCCTTCGCCTATCCGTACTTCAGCGGCTTCAGGGAGGAAAGGGGCGAAGGGGCGGGGGAGGGCTTCAACCTGAACTTCCCCCTCGAGGAGACCGTGGAAGGGGAGCGTTACCGGTCGGTACTCGACAAGGCGCTGGCGGCCGTCGCCAGGTTCGAGCCCCACTTCCTGATCGTAGCCCTCGGGCTCGACACCGCCAAAGGGGATCCCACCGGGACATGGTTGCTCGGGCGCAAGGATTTTTACCGGAACGGCAGGATGATCGGTGCCTTGAGGCTGCCTGCCATCGTCATACAGGAAGGGGGTTACCGGATCCGCTCCCTGGGGGCGAATGCCCGCAGCTTTTTTCGCGGTCTTTGGGAGGGGGCGTTTGGGGCGGAAAACTCGTCGGCAGGGTTCTCGCCAGGCCGCCCTGTAAGAAAAGGCAGGTTTGAGCATGGCGCCTCCTGATAGGGTGTTCCGAACGACGGTAAGGCCTGAAGATCGTGCCGCGGTTCGCCGCATCGTGTGCTCGTCCGGCTTTTTTTACCAGGACGAGGTGGAAATCGCCGTCGAACTGGTCGATGAAGCCTTGCAGAAAGGGGATGCGAGCGGCTATCACTTTGTTTTTGCGGAGATCGACGGCATCGTCGCCGGCTATGCGTGCTTCGGACCTATACCGGGCACCGGTGCGAGCTTCGACCTGTATTGGATCGCCCTCGATGACGATTTCCGGGGGCGGGGGCTGGGAGGCGCGGTCCTCCGTTTCGCGGAGGAGCGCATGCACGCTATGGGTGGGGCACGGGTCTATGCCGAGACCTCTTCCAGACCGCAGTACGAACCGACCCGCCGGTTTTATGAAAGGCGGGGATTCCGTCTGGAAGCCCGCCTGGAGGCCTTCTACTATCCAGGTGACGACAAGCTTATCTACGTCAAGCGCCTTTTGCCCCGGGCGGACGAAACCGCCCGTCAGCCCGCTTCTTTGCCGGGTCCGACCGCTGCGCCGGTCTGCTGAGGATTCATATAACGTTTGACATGCCGACAAAATTATGTTTTCAGCAGGAGGAAAATCCTGTTTGAAAGGTGGAACGCGGCATGTCGTTCGAAAAGGTCCAGTCCGTCCTGGGCAGCCCGCGGCAGGTCCTGTGGAACCTGCTGCTGATCAGCACCGGCAGTCTCCTGTGCGCCGTTTCCGTCAACGCCATCCTGATCCCCCAGGAGTTTATCGGAGCCGGTTTTACGGGGGTTGCGCTGGTGCTCCACTATCTCTTTCCCTCGCTTGAGGTTCCCGTCGTCTACTTTGCCATGAATATCCCGGTCTTTCTCCTGGGCTGGGCCTATGTGGGGCGGCGCTTCTTCCTCTACAGCATCGTCGGGATGCTGATCTTCTCCGCAGCGCTCAACTGGAGCCATGTCCCGCTTCCGGTCGAAAACAAGATCCTCGGCGCCCTGCTGGCGGGGATCATCATGGGGGTGGGCTCCGGCATCATTCTCCGGTCATGGGGATCGGCCGGGGGAACGGATATTTTATCGGTGATTCTGCTCAAGCGGTTTTCGATACGTCTGGGAAGCACGGTCCTTGCGTTCAACGCCTGTGTGCTGGTGGCCGGAGGCCTCCTGTTTTCTTTGGAGAGCGCGCTCTACACGCTGGTCTATCTTTACGTCAACTCGAATATGGTGAATCTCGTCGTAACCGGTTTGAGTCAGCGCAAGGCCGTCTATATCATCTCGCCCTCGTGGGAAAACATCTCGCACGGTATTCTGGAAAAGCTGAACCGGGGCGTCACGATCCTGGAGGGCCAGGGGGGATACTCCGGCAAGCCGGAGAAGATCCTTTTTGCCGTGATCACCTTCCGGGAGCTTTCAAGGCTCAAACGCCTCGTGCGGGAAGTGGATCCCAATGCCTTCATGGTGGTATCGGACACCCTGGAGGTCATGGGGCATCGGATCGGCAACCAGCCGCACTGGTGATCCGGTTTCGGTGACAACGACTGGATGCGGCCTGCGGGCGGCCGTGGGAACAGACATGATCCTTGAGGACGGGCTCAGCCGAATCGGAATCAACCTGAAGCAGGGGGGTTTGGTGCAGACCGGGCCTTTGACGGGAGCGGCCGTTGCGTGGCCCGTATCAGCGTTTGTCGGGGGCAAAAGGTGTATGGAAAATTTGCAGCCGGTTTTTGAAAAGATCTGGAAGATGGCCCGGCCTTATCTGCAGACCCGGAATAACGAATCGCACACCCGCATCGCGGTCGCCTTTGCCAAGGCGCTCCTTCAGGCCGAGGGCGGGAATGAGGATATTGTCATCCCGGCGGTGATCTTGCATGACGTCGGTTGGAGCAGGGTGCCTGAGACGCTGCACCTGCAGGCCTTCGGCCCCAGGGCGACGATGCCTGAGGTCAACCGCATCCATGAGGAAGCGGGGGCGGAGATCGCGACGGCGATCCTCCAGGCTGTGGGCTATCCCTCCGAAAAAACGGAGGAGATTGCAGCTATCATCGAAGGACACGACTCGCGGCCCAAAGGCCGGACCCTGAACGACACCATCGTAAAAGACGCGGACAAACTCTGGCGCTATTCGGAGGACGGGGTCTCCGTCAACCAAGCCCGCTTCGATTTTTCCCGGGAGGCGATATGCTCCCGGCTCGAGAGGATGGTCGATGAGTGGTTTCTGACGCCAACCGGCCGATCGATTGCCCTGCAGGAACTGTCGAGGCGCCGGGCGTCCGGGTCGGCGTGAGACGTTGCCGCAGGGAAATTTCCTTGTCGTCTCTTATCGGTCGACCGGCTCAGGCCTTTCCGCAGCAGCTTCCTGGGCCGGCGCAACCGCGATGGCCTGGGCTGCCGCCGCAGCAGGTCGTATCGCCCGTTCCGGGCAGCCTGTTCCGCGTCTTTCCAGAGTAGGAAGCCGGCACGGACAGCCGCTTCTCCACGTTCGAACTCCCACAGGACAGGCAGTCAGGCGTGTTTTCAGCTGCGGCAGGCATCAGGGCCTCGAAGTCCGTCCCGCAGTCGTTGCAGCGGAAATCATAAAGGGGCATAAACATCCTCCATGGTAGGGATCATCCCCTGTATCTTTATTTAAAATGCACCGGACGGAGCGAAAGCTGAAGACCGCCCTCCCGGACTTCTAATCATCCGATTTTTCTGCATCGGCTCCGTCCGCCTTTTCGGGGACCGGCTGAAAAGACGTCACGGAAAATATCCCCCTGCCATCGCATTCACCGGTCATTCCGGTCACGATGACTTGCTTCCCTTGATATTGACCCAGCTGCACTGCAGCTTCACTCGGGGTCAGAAACAGCTTTTGACCTTCGGACGTCACGACGTGTCCGTCATAGGTGACGGTTGCCATCAAAATGGTGATGTCTTCCGCCTGAGCAGGTGGAGCGGTGTGCACAACCAGGGAAAAGGCCAGAGCCAGAAAGCAGACGGCCCGGCGGGTGATTTTCCGAATCATGGCGGCGCCTCCAAAATAAGGTTCGATCAGCAGTCCATCCCAAATTCGCCAGCGTGATCTACATACTGCAAAACGCCTACCTGTGTCGAAGGATATTTCTTCATGGGCACTTCATTTTTTGACCGTGTGCGGGTTGATGGTCAGCACGGGAGCGCTCGATCTCCTCAAAACATTCTCGGCGACGCTGCCGAAGATGGTATGTTCGAGCCCCTTCCTTCCATGTGTCGCCATAATGACCAGATCGATCGCTTCCTGTTCGATGGTTTTGAGGATTTCTTCCACCGGATCACCTGCACTCAGGATCTTACGGACGCTGGCGCAGCTTCCAAGCTCTTCGGCGCAGAATGTGTCCATCGCCTGGCGCGCCCCTTCCAGGGCCTCTTTCTTGAACGAATCCAGGGGCAGATGCGGGACGTAAGCCCCGATGCCCCAGCGGGCGAGATCTTCCACGACGTGCATGAAACAGATGGTGGCATCGTATTTCTGTGACAAAGATATAGCGTGAGGGATGACCTTGGCGGCGTTTTCGGTGAAGTCATACGGGACGAGAATTTTCTTGAACTCGATCATGGGACGAAACCTCCTCTCGGGTTGGAATTTCATTCCGGAAAAGCGTGAAGCCAATGCTTTCATGACGGCCAGCGAGACACCGCGAGCGATGTCTCACCCCTTTCCGCTCCGACGCGACCCTGCCATCGCCTTCAGGGGTGGGGTTTTCCTCTTCGTCGAACGGAAGCGGTCAACGGTTATCCCTTAAGCGCTTCGGTTCCGGCAGCCTCCCCAACTTCTCGCAAGCGTTCCTCCTGTCTGACGGGCTTCAGTGGAAAACCGGGCATCCTGTCATCAGCGACCGGTGCAAATCCCATCCGCGGGCGTAGGATACCCTCCCTATCGGCCGGCAGGCGCCGCTTTCGCTGATGACGCGACACCGTTAGAAAACTATTGATGTTTTTCAGTCTGTTGTCAAGGAGAAGCCCCTGCCGGCCTCGATGATCGAGGGTTCTGGCGTGGACAGGCCCCAGGAAAAGATCATTTCTCCAAGTTTTGATTTCGAACGGGAAGGAGAGCCATCCTTGGATTGCCGGTTTTCCAGGTGCCGGCATCGATCAGGGATAGGTGTGCCCGAGGACTGTTTTTTGCCTCTAGATGTGAAGGTGCGCTTGATTTTGCCTTCGAAAAGGCATTACACTGGGATTACCGGATGAAGAGGTGCCGGTTTTGACGGGCGCCGTTCAGACTGCAGAGGCGTTTTTTCGGTCCTGTCGATGCAAAACCTTCGCAAGACGGCGCTTTGCCGTGAAAGGGTGGGAGGGGGCACCCGCAGCGTGTGAAGAAACCGGGACCCGCCCTGAAGGGGTGGGACTGAGCACGCGAAGCGTGTGAAGAAAAACTCCTCATTTCCGGACTGGCAACCGGGTGGTGCCGGGGGATCCTTTCTGGATGAGCCCTGTTTAGATCGGAAGTTGGCTTTTTCTTCTGTTTGGTTCCCGACGTGATAAAGAAATAGAGAAGGAGGATTTGTGATGAAGCGATGGAATGCGGTTTTATTGGTACTGTGCGGCTGTGCCTTTTTTGTCGGTGGATGTGCCCAGACGCAGGAGGCTATGAAGACGGACACGGGAAAAGGGGTTGCTATCGGCGCCGCTACGGGCGCGCTGGCCGGCGCGATCATCGGCCACCAGTCCGGACATAAAGGGGCCGGGGCGGCCATCGGCGCCGCTGCGGGGGCTGCGGTAGGCGGAGCCATCGGCTACAAGATGGATCAGCAGAAGAAGGAATTGGAGCAGATCCCGAACACAACGGTCGAGCAGAAGGAGGACCGCTTGGTCGTCACCATGTCGAATGCCATCCTCTTCGATGTAAACTCGACGGCGCTCAAGCCGGCGTCCCAGTCGACGCTCGTTCAAATGGCGGACGTGATGGTCCGGTATCCGGACAGTGATATCATCGTTGCCGGCCACACGGACAGTACGGGGTCCGAGAAGTACAATCAGGACCTTTCGGAGCGCCGCGCAACGGCTGTCCGAAATTACCTGATCACCAAAGGGGTCGGTGCGGGCAGGATCACCGCCATCGGTTTCGGTGAAACGATGCCGGTCGCTTCGAACGACACCGCTTCAGGGAGGGAGCAGAACCGGCGTGTAGAGGTTGAAATCAAGCCGCGGCCGGAAGCCGCTTCGTGATGAAGCATTGCTGAATCTGCGCCGCGTGGGCCCAGGCTGCGTTCTGCGGGACGGGGCTTGCGCGCGCGGCTGCCGTGGAGCTTCTTCCCCCGGGGTTTTCATCTGCAGGGGTATCCGCTGGATTGTTCCGAGGGAATGACCCCCGAGGGTTGAGTGGGGTCTGCCGGGGGGATGGTCGTTTTTTGGAACGGGGCGCAATTGAGGGATCTGAAAGGACGATGCAAAGATGGTAGAAGAGGCTCGCAAGAAGGTACTGGTGGGGGTGGACGGCTCTGATCGTGCGTCCCAGACGGTCAGATATATGGGCAGGATAGCGCCTTTTCAGCACATGCAGATCGTGCTCTACAACGTGTTCAGCGCGGTGCCCGATGCGTATTGGGATTTACAGAGACAGTCCCATGTGGCCAAACGCGTCTCCGAGATCAAGGCCTGGGAACTGCAGCGGCGGAAAGAGGCCGAAAATTTCATGGAAAAGGCCCGCAAAATGCTTCTGGCCATGGGCCTCGCGGACGAGGACATCGTGGTCAAGATCAGGGATCGCCAGGAGGGGCTGGCCCGTGACTTGATCAAGGAGGCCGAAGGGGGTTACAGCGCTGTGGCGGTCGGAAGGCGGGGCGCCGGGTTTCTCAAGCACATCGTGCTCGGCAGTGTCGCGACGAAGCTGCTCGAGCGCCTGTCGTTTCTTCCCCTCGCGCTGGTGGGCAAAAAGGCCACGCCGGACAAGGTTCTCGTGGCCATGGACAGTTCCGAAAACAGCCGGCGGGCCCTGGACTCGGTGGCGGACCTGTTTGCCGGGAGCCCGTGCACGATCGATATGATGCATGTCATTCGTGCCACCGAGGCTGACTATGTAACCGAGGTCTCGGGTGAGATGGCGGAGGTTTTCAAGAATGCCAAAGAGAGCCTGATCCTGAGGGGCTTCAAGCCCGAACAGATCGGCTCCAAGATCATCAGCGGCGCCAAGAGCCGGGCGGAGACGGTTGTAGCAACGGCCAGAAGCGAGGGCTATGGAACGATCGTTGCGGGCCGGAGGGGGCTTTCCAAGGTGCAGGAATTTTTCATGGGGCGGGTGAGCAACAAGATCGTTTATCTTGCTAAAGGGTTGGCGGTCTGGATCGTCCCCTGAGTTTGAGCACATAGAAAACAAGAGGATGCGGGAAGCGATGCAAGCAGTGTTTTTTGAGGCGCTTCCTGGCATCCTCTTTGCTTTTGCAGACCTGCTGCTTTGGCGGCACGAGAAGACCTGCGAACGGCGCAGGGTCTCCTGAGGGAGCCGGTTCCCAGCTCAAGAGGCCGGTCTGATCTCATCCGGCTGGGGCGCTGGAGCGGCCCTGAAGGTGAAATCGATCCGCGAAGGTTCGATGCGCACCACCTGGACCCTGTCGTTGGGCAGATAGACCCGGTCTCGGGTGATCAGAAAAGCGCGCTTTCCTGGGCGGGCCAGGGAGAGGTCCAACTCGGCCTTTACGTTGCTTTTGTTCAGCACGCTCGCATCCTTGCGCAGACCACGGACCGTGATTCCGATTTCGGGGTTGACCGGCTCGACGATCTCGACGGTGGCGGGCAGGCTTTTCAGATCGATGGGGACGCTCAAGGACACCTCGAAATCCTGTTGCCCTGCAAGCAGAAGCCACAGGCATGAGACGACCAGCAGGGTCCCGAGTTTGGTTTGCCAGCGGTTGATCACCAGATTCTGCAACCGCTCCGGCCAGCTCCTGTCTGCCGTGGAAGGCGGCCGGAGGGCCTTGATGACCCACTGGGCCAACTGCTTTTCATCCTCCACGCGGATCATCTTCCCGCCCTGGGCCAGCGAGACATGGCCCCTTTCCTCCGATACCACGATCACCCAGGCGTCGCAGCGCTCCGACAAACCGAGCGCAGCCCTGTGGCGGGTGCCCCATTCCTTGGGGAGCCCTTCATCCGGACTCAGGGGAAGGTAACAGGCGACCCGGTTCAACCGGCCGTCCTTGATCAAGACGGCGCCGTCATGGAGCGGGGACTCCTTCTGGAAGATGCTGAGGATCAATTCGGGTGTCGGTTCGGCGTCCAGCGGCTGGCCCGCGGTGATCCACTCGGCGACGGCGTCCACCCGTTCGATGATGATCAGGGCCCCGATCTTCCTGGCCGACATGGCGAAGACCGCCTTCACGAAGGCGGCTATCCAGTTCTCGGGGGCCGAAAGGCGTCTGAGACCGATGGCCTCGAGCGGGTTGACCCGTTCGAGCACCTGCCGGATCTCCGATTGAAAGAGGATGATCAGGAGGACGATAAACACCTGCCACAGGATCTGGAATGACCAGGTCGTCAGGAAAAGGCCCCACGAGCGGGCGACGAGATAGACGACTCCGAGGACCATGAGGCCCACGAGAGCCTTGAAGGCCTTGGTGGAGCGGAACCATCTGTAAAGGTAATAGGTTACGGCGGTAAGGAACAGGATGTCCAGCACATCCTGAATACGCAGATTCGTGATGATGGAGAAGAACTGCATCGGGATTCCTCGGCTGATGGCATTTGACCGGTTCTTTTAGTGTCTCAAGGCCGCATTGGAGCAGTGGGGCCGGGATCGGGAAAAAGAGCGGACGGCTCGCTGAGAGCCTCCAGTCTGCAAGCCAGCCGGAGGCTCGAGGCAAAAGACATGCCCGGACACAATGATTTATTTTACCCCAAGTAAGAATGGCGCACAACTAAGATCCTTCAGGTCCCACAGACATCAAGAAGCGCCTCTCATCCGCCACTCGATTTTCCGAGGAGTCCTTCGTACAGCTCAAGGTAGAGCCCGGCCGAACGCGCCCAGGAGAAATCGGCGGCCATGCCGTTCGATTGGAGGCGTGCCCAATGGCCGGGTTCGCTGAAGAGGGAAAGGGCCTGGAGAATCGCATCGAAGAAGGCCTCCGGCGCGTATGCGGAAAAGGTAAAACCGTTTCCCCGCCCCGTATCCCGTTCGAACGGTGCAATCGTGTCCTGGAGACCCCCCGTGGCGCGGACGACGGGAACCGTTCCGTACTTGAGGGCATACATTTGGGTGAGGCCGCAGGGCTCGTATCTCGAAGGGATCAAAAAGAGATCGGCCCCGGCCATGATGCGGTGCGCGAGGGGGTCGTCGAACCCCGTCCGAAGGGCCATTCGTCCGGGGAAGCGTGTGACCGCTTCCTCCAGGCCAGACTGAATGCGAGGATCGCCCGATCCGAGGATGATGAGACCCGTATCCCTCTCGAGCAGACGGTCCAGGACGACGAGGAGCAGATCGAGCCCTTTCTGGTTGTCCAGTCTGGAGATCATGGCGAGGAGCGGCTGGCGGAGCAAGCCCCGGTCGAGCCCGGCCTCCTCGATCAGGGCGGCCTTGCAGACGGCCTTGCCGGAGCGCTCTGTGATGTCGTAGCGAGCCGGGAGATGGGTGTCTGTTGCGGGATCCCAGACCCGGTAATCGACGCCGTTGAGGATGCCGTAAAGGGCATCCCGCCGGCGGGAGAGGATTCCCTCCATGCCGCGGCCGTATTCCGCCGTCTGGATTTCGCCGGCGTAGGTAGGACTTACCGTCGTCAGGGCATCGGCATAGACGATGCCGGATTTGAGAAAGCTCAGATTTCCCCAATACTCGAGACCTTCGGGGTGGTAGAACCAGCCCCCAGGCAGCCCGGTGACATGAAGTTTCGCCGGGGGAAAAAGCCCCTGGTAGCCGATGTTGTGGATCGTGAAGACGGTCTTGGTCCGGCTGAAAAAATCCGCTGTTCTGTAAGGACGGTGCAGCAACGCCGGCACGAGTCCTGTCTGCCAGTCGTGGCAATGGATGATATCCGGCTGGAAAGACAGGTCGTGGAGGGCCTGCAGGGAGGCGTAGGCGAAGAAGGTGAAGCGTTCGCAATTGTCGTAATAGTCTCCCTGGTCGTTGCCGTAAAGGTTCGGCCGGTCGAAGAGGTCCTCCCGCTCGACGAAATAGACCGGCACGCCCTGTGGGGTGTTCCCGCCGAAGACCCGGGCCTCCAGGGAGACGTCTCCGACCTCGATCCGGAACGGAGGCGCGACCCGTTCAAGGCCGCGCTGCTGTTCCAGCACCGCCCGGTAGCAGGGAAGCATCAGCCTGACGTCGATTCCCCTGTCGTGGAGGGCCTCGGGAAGCGCCCCGGCGACATCGGCCAGCCCGCCCGTTTTCGCAAAGGGCACAGCCTCCGGAGTCAGATAAAGGACTTTCAACCTGTTTTCCGGCATGGCGGATAGCTCCTTCTCTTTTCCCATGCGTGTTTTTCCGGAAATCGCTTTGTTTTGGAAGGCCGGTCAGTCGGGGCCGCCGCGTCGGCGCGGTCCGGGAAGAAGCGGAAACCGGCGAGATGGGCATCGCTTCCTCAGACCCGAGGTCCAAAACCCGAAAATATCAGCCTTGATGATCGTGTGTTTACGACCGTGGCTGAAACAAATCTGCCTTGGTTTTTCGAAGGGGCCCTGCCGCCTCGCCTTTTCAGCGGTTGTCGGCCTCGACGGCTTCCACCAGTCGGCGGTAAATGTCCGGGACGCTGAAACTCACCCGGTTCCACGACGGGATCAGGCTGCTCTCGTAGGGCCCCTTGCTCTGCTCCCACGCGGTCCAGAGGAAGCCCCGGAAGTATTGGGCCGTCAGCTCTTCTTCATAGCGGTCGAAATGCAGGTCGTTCACCTGGGCGTCGTCCCCGTAGCTCTTGATAAAATCGAGCGCCCGCTGGTAATAGGTGTGAAGCATCATGTCCACGAAGGCGTCGTCGAGGGGGATGCCGTGCGAGCGCATATAGGTAAGATAGAATTTCGCGATGTCGACGACCATGCGGTGGAGCCCCTTGGACTTGTCTTCGGGCGAGAGGTCCTGGTGCTTATGCTCGTAGTTCGGCACCAGATCGATCTGGGCCACCTTGCGCAGGATGAGGCGGTGGTAAACTTCGGACAGGGTGGCGACCTCCAGGCCCCAATCGTAGGCGATGTTGATCCCCCGGGCGATGTTGCTGGTGAAGCAGAATTCACCGGCCAGGGGGTAGTTGAACGTCCCGTGATATCGGAAGAACCGCTCCATCTGAATGTAGCCGCGATCCCGCATGATGCGTGCCATGGCGTCCACGAACGGGGTCACGAAAAGGCGCGTCACTCTTCCTTTCATGACACGGTCCGCGGGGGAGATGCGGGCGTAATACCCTTTGCAGAATTCGAAATCGGTGTTGAGGTTGGCGATCGGTTCGATCAGGCGCGCCAGGAGCAGGCGGTTGTAGGTCACGATATCGCAGTCATGCAGGGCGATGACGTCCGACGACTCCTTTGCCAGGAGATATCCCAGGGCGATCCACACGGATTGCCCCTTTCCCTGCACCCCAGTCCGGATGGCCCGAGCCTCGATCTCCTGGAGTATCTGCTGGATGCGCGGTCCGTCGACCCAGACCACCTTGACCTCGCGGCCGGGTGCAGCCAACCGCCCGAAGTATTCACGCGCCTCCTGGAACCTCTGCTCTTCCGGCGCACCGCCGAGGGCGACCACGATGTGGTGCAGGTAGCGGACCTGACTGATTTCGTTGATGATGTTGTCCAGGACGGGCGGGTTTTGGATCTCCGAATAGAGCGAAGGCAGCAGCAGGCTGATCCGCACGTGCCGAGCGAACTCCTCGAGTTTCTCTTCCATGCGGGACAGATAGGCCTCACGGTCAAAGGCCTCGTAAAGACCA
>Ga0068714_10000924_pt1 | contig 47982 bp, 42 predicted proteins | sample MTBNYHSulfiMetaG_FD_62988 | JGI IMG/M metagenome (GOLD analysis project Ga0068714, IMG submission 62988) | Enrichment culture microbial communities from rom New York Harbor, USA that are MTBE-degrading - MTBE-NYH (New York Harbor Sulfidogenic)... | ecosystem: Environmental > Aquatic > Marine >... | reverse complement strand
ATCATTACTTGCTCAAAAAATGACAACCTAAACAAAAAATTAATATCCATCATGACGTGGTAGGGATTCTAACTGAAATTTTTTTCATGCTATTTTTTATTCGCTTGATTTGGGACTAATATATCCCCTGCTCTTCCAATTTTCATATCACCCATACCAACGACGTGTCTCATATTCTTTAGAGCTAACTATCTTTTATGTAAGCAAATCAATGGATCAAGAAAACAAAAAGGCATCCAAAATAATGGACACCTTTCCCAACAGATTATAAAAAATATATTATTAGAATGTGTAGGTTGAAAAAACAATTGGCGTGTTCGAAAATAGTTTTAGGAGTGCTCTATGTCTTCAAGCGTTATCATAACTTAACTTTTTGTAATAATAGTACTTTGTAAGATGGCTATTGTCAATGTCTTTCTTTAGGGGAAATCTTTCTTTTTTTTTGTCGGGAAAGAGAGTTGAGAAAATCAAGCAGGATATTTAAAGACAATTTTTATTTTTAGAATCTTCAGGAAAAACTTTAGGGGGGGGTTCTTTTAAACTATTTTCTTTTTTGCTTGTGAACTGTTTAGCTTTTTCATCAGTCATCATATGGCAAGAGCCGTCAAAAACTACTCCTTCATTAATAACTAAATGAGCGGTTACAATGTCCCCGCGAACTTTGCCACCTGGTGTAATCTCAAGACGATTTTTGGCCAATATATTGCCAATCACTTCCCCACCGATAAGGACACTATCCGCTACAATATCCGCCTCAATCTTCCCCTTAATGCCGACTTCTAATACCCCCTGACATTCAATATTCCCTTTGATAGTTCCATCAATACGGATTAGGTCATAAGCCCTAATCTGTCCATCAAAAAAAGTCTTATTCCCTATCACTGTCAGGGAATTTGCGTTACTGTTATCAGACTTTTTTTTCAAAATGCTCATTAACTTCCTTTTTAACATAAAAAAGATGTCTGACCTGAAATTGTTAGATAGAGTCACTCCAAGGAAAAATTGTTTTTAGCAACAAGAAAGTGTCTATCGTCCCAATTAAGAAGATAGGCAAACGGGTCAACAGCCTTACCTTGTTTGTGGATTTCATAATGGAGGTGATATCCCGTTGAGTTTCCCGTTCTCCCCACAAAGCCAATACAATCACCTCGTTTAACAATTTGGTTCAACTTTACGTTATAACCGGAAAGGTGGCCGTAAATCGTTTCATACTGGTTATTGTGTCTAATGCCAACCATTTTTCCCAACCCGCCATTCGTTCCCACAAAACATACCTTTCCATTGCCCGGCGCGATTATAGGAGTCCCTCGCGGAGCAAAAATATCTAAACCGGAGTGAAATTCTCTTAGTCCTGTAAAAGGACTTTTACGCATTCCAAACCCGGAAGTAATCCAGGATTCTAAAACAGTTATCGGTGCGATAGTAGGAAGCGTGGCGAACTCATCTCTCTGATTTTTTAAAAAATCAATAAGCTCCTGCAGGTCGCAGTCAAGAAGAATCGCCTCTTTGTAGGAAGGCGATAAAAAGGCTTCTTTCTCTAAATTTAAAGAACGCGTAGGGACAGGAGATACTCTTTTATGCAGATGCAAATCTTCAAACATAAAACTTGTCGACCCCGGTCCTCCTTGTCCCGGTTCATTGGCATCGTCCGCATCTAACCCGAGAAATTTTCTAATTAATTCTTCTTTTTTTCTTAGTTGCGCAATGATTTTATTTGCTTGTTCGAGTTCTCCTTTTTCTTTCTTTACCTGAATATATTCAGACAAAATTTTATTGTCATTATAGTATCTTATTGAACCGAGTATCCCGTAAGTTACGAGGATAAGAAAGATAAAAATGATAAACCAAAGAGTTGAGCGGTGGATGGTAAATTGTTTGGCAGGTTTAAGGTTGGAAGGGGAAACGATAATAGTATAGACTTTTCTCCTCATTGTCCTCTTTCCGGAAAGAAGCTTCTAAAATTCTTTTTTAATGGAAAATTTATTTATCCGGTAACTTGTGGCAAGCTTGGACTTTAACTATTGGTGTAGTATATTAAATTCTACTATATATGTCAAGTAGTTTTTTACCAGAATAAATTTCTTTCCAAAAAGTTATAAAAATTTACAGACTATTTTCTTTATAACTAAACAATTAAATTTAAGATTAAAATTAAAATAAAATATTTCTTGACAACGTTGTTTAGCTTTATATAAATTATTTAATTTATGATATTATTTGACAATAAATGAGAATGTTTTATCAGACTTTTATGGTTCAACGTTAATTAAACAATTTTTTTTACAGTCACTACTATGGAACTAATTTCTCTCTTTTTAACAATAGTACCTGCTCAGCTAAGCCGAAGCTTGCAAGGCGGGGTTTTGCAACTCATTTTTCAAGCTGGACCAGTGGTTAAGCTGGTCCTGTTGATCCTCTTTTTCTTTTCGATCTTTTCATGGGCTATAATTTTTTTAAAATACAGAATCTTGAAGAAAGTTGAAGCAGAAAATAACGAGTTTTTAAAAGTATTCTGGTCAAAAAAAGAGGTTTCCTCAATTTATATGGAATCCAGAAGCTTTCATTCCAGCCCGATTTTTGAATTATTCCGGGCAGGATACCTCGAACTTAAGCAAGCCAGAACAAATTTAAACCTCACAATTGAAGATGCTGAATTTAAAGATTTGGTAACACCTGGAAAATTAAAAAAAATAGAACGAATACTCCGGCAGTTGATAAGCAGTCAAATTGTCCAACTCGAACGAAAACTCAGTTTCTTAGCCACCACCGGCAATTCTGCCCCTTTTATCGGCCTCTTTGGAACCGTCTGGGGTATCATGCAAGCCTTCCACAATATCGGCCTAAAAGGCGCGACCAGTTTAGCTATAGTCGCTCCCGGAATCTCTGAAGCCTTGATTGCTACCGCAGTCGGGTTATTTGCGGCAATCCCATCAGTTATTGCTTATAATTATTTTTTAAGCAGGATACGGCGGATTGCAACGGAGATGGACAATTTTGTCGCAGAATTCATTTCTCTTTTTGAACATTAATCAAAAAACTGTGTCCAAAATATAATAAAAGTTAGCCAATTTTTCCCAAGCATGCCATGAATGTAAACGCTAATAAAAATGACCATCGGATGCTTTCTGAAATCAATGTCACCCCTTTTGTGGATGTTATGCTGGTTTTGCTGGTGATTTTCATGGTTACCGCCCCCATGATGCAGTCAGGTTTTGATGTTGACCTCCCGCAAGTCAAGGCAAAAACTATTCAAACCAATGAAAAGCCCCTCATTGTTACTATTTCAAAAGATAAAAAAATAGAAATTCTGGACTATGAGTTTACCCTTGACCGGTTAAAATCAAAACTGGAATTTATTTCCAAAGGCAGAGCGGATAAGGAGATTTATCTTAAGGCAGATAAAACAGTTCCCTATGGGTTTGTTATGGAGGTTATGGCTGAGATAAAAGATGCTGGGTATGAAAAATTAGGGATGATCACCATGCCCCTGGAGGAAAAAGAAAAATAATGGTCAAAGTTTTGGGGAATAATACTTTTTTGGACGAAACCAAACTGATAAAAATGGTTATCCTTTCCGGTTTTGTCCATTTCCTTGCCCTTTTTCTTTTTGTGTTTCTTCCTAACCTTTCCTCCGGACCTACAATAAAGATTATACCTCAATATACTCCCGTTGCTCTCGTCGGTCCAGGAGAATTGGGCGGAGGTGGCAAATCCTCGGTAAAACCAGTGACGATCCCTAAAGCACGGGTAAATGTTGCCGTAAAGAAACCAGAGCTGATTCAAAAAAAGGTTGAAACTAAACCAATCGAAATTTCCAAGGCCGAACCAAAAACCGCACCCTCCCCAAAAGAAGAAACACATAACTCCCAAGCTCAGGAGCAACAAGTCAACCAGGCAATCGAAAACATCAGAGGAAGGGTTGGCGAAGAAATGGCGGCAAATACTGGAGGAGGTGGAGGAGTAGGTGTTGGAGTTACTCACGAAGGGGGAGGCAGCGGGGCGCCTGAAATGGTAGTTTACCTGAGTATTGTTGTTGACAGGATCATGGAAGCCTGGTTTTTACCCCCGGGATTGAAAGAACAAGCTATCAATCAACGTTTATTAACCACAATTGATATCAGAATTGACCGAGAAGGAAAGGTTTCCTTTCAAGCCATTGAACAAAGCTCAGGTAATTCCATTTATGATGACTTTGCTTTAAAATCTATCCAAAAAATACAAGCCACCTCTTTTCCCCCTTTACCGGAAGTCTATCGGGAACCCTATCTTGATCTGGGTATAAAATTCAATCCATCGGAGGTAAATTCTTAAAATGAAAATCCTGTTTAAAATCATGGTAAGTTTGTTTGTTTATTTTTTTGTGTTTGCCGCAACTGGACTCGCTCAAGATTCGGGAAGAACATATATTCCTATTTGGCCACCTAAAGCAGTTTATCCTATTGCTGTCGTGGAATTCAAAAATTTAGATGGCAAGCCCGACATCAATAATATCTCTAAACAGATGGCAGAGATTATTTCTAATGACCTTGATTTTACCGGTCTCTTTAAAATTTTAGAACCCGCGAGTTTTTTGGAAAACCCGCAACGATCGGGGATAACCGAGCAAGACATTGACTTTCAGAGCTGGTCAGTCATTGGCGCCCAATCTTTAGTAAAAGGAGGATTCAGCCAAAAAGGAAGTGAAATCATCATTGAGGCCAGACTCTTCGATGTCAACCCGCCCAGCTTTCGTGTTGGTCGTCGTTATATAGGCACTAAAGAAACAATAAGAAAGATTGCCCATAAATTTTCTAACCAAATTTATACAGCGCTAACCGGTGAAGCAGGTATTTTTGAAACCCAACTAGCCTTTGTTAAACAAGAAAAACGACAAAAAGAAGTCTATACAATGGATTATGACGGCTACAATGAAAGACGTTTTTCATATCACGGAACCATTACGCTTTCTCCCCGGTGGTCTCCGGATGGGAATTGGATTGCCTTTACCTCATATAAAGGCGGAAGCCCTAACTTAATGATTAAAGATTTAATTACCCGCAAGGAATATATTGCATCTCCCTATCGGCAGGATTTAAATATTTCACCGGATTGGTCTCCGGACGGGAGTGAAATTGCCTTAACATTGAAAAAAGACGGCAACCCAGAAATATATGTTATGGACCGTCAAGGGAAAGCGGTGCGAAGACTTACCAATGATCGGGGCATCGATGTATCACCAAGCTGGTCTCCGGATGGCCAAAAAATCGCATTTGTCTCCAACCGCGCGGGAACACCTCAAATATATACGATGGACCGTTATGGAGGGAATGTCCAACGAATTACTTTCGAGGGCAAATATAACAGCGAGCCGGATTGGAGCCCGAGAGGAGACAAGCTTGTTTACTCCTCCCAGGTGGGAAATTTTCAAATCTGCACAATTAATCCTGATGGCACGGAAAACATTCAGTTAACGTGGGAAGGAAGCAATGAGTCACCAAAATGGTCACCTGATGGTTTACATATTGTCTTTACTTCTACCCGAATTGGTGGTAAAAATCTATATGCTATGTTAGCCAATGGGACAAATGTAAAGCAGCTCACCAAGGCGGGAACCAATTACAGTCCTTCATGGTCTCCGTCCTTACCATAATTTTTCTATTTTTAATTGGTTAAAAAGAAAGGAGGAACGGTATGAAAAAGTTTATTTTTTTATTAATCCTTCCGTTATTCTTGGGGCTGGTTTTTTCAGGTTGTTGTTGCCCTAAAAAAAAGGCCGCGGAAGCGCCCGCGGAAACAGTTGCACCCCCACCTGAGGTGAAAGAAGAAGTGCCGCCTCCCCCCGAAGAACCTGCTGTTTCATTAGAACCGATTTACTTTGATTTTGACAAATCAAATATCACACCGGACGCTAGGGCCATCCTTGACAAAAATGCAGAGTGGATCTCCAAAAATCCCACTGCTAAAATCCGTATCGAAGGCAATTGCGATGAGCGCGGAACTAATGAATATAATATGGCATTAGGGGAGCGCCGAGCCAACACTGCCAAACAGTATCTCCTCAATTTAGGAGTTTCTGCAGACCGCCTCACAATGGTCAGCTATGGTGAAGAAAAACCCATGGACCCTGGTCATGATGAAGCAGCCTGGACTAAAAACCGACGAGATGATTTTAAAGTAATAGAATAAAAAAATGTGCCGGGGAGATTTTTTTTCTCCCCGGCTGTTACTAACATTTTAAATTTTTCAATTATTCCTATGAAATACAAATACCTACGTTTATTTTTGCTGGCCATAACGTTACTGGGTTTCAACGCTTGCGAAACCATGAACCAGATGAACTCGGATATCATGACCCTGCAAACTGACGTTGCCTCTCTTAAAAAAGAAACCCGAAACCTGCAGGATTTACGAAAAGAGGTGGCAAATTTATCGGTACAGGTTGATGAACTGCAAAACAACCTTCAGGAAATGAGGGGACAAATTGATACAAATCAGCATTCGGTAGATAAAAGCTTGAAAGAAATAAGGGCACGTATTGGTTCTGTGGAAAAAAGCACGCCAATCGGTGGGCTTTCGACTCCACCGCCCTCTTCTGGCCTTACCTCGCCCAGCATTCCATCACCTGCTGCTTTGGATTCTGAAGTAGTCTATAATGATGCTTACAAAATTTTTCAAGAAGGTCGCTATCCCGAATCCCGGTCTGCTTTTGTGAAATTTCTCCAGCAATTTCCTCAGACGGAATACTCGGATAATGCTCAATTCTGGATTGGAGAAGCCTATTTTAAGGAGGGCAAAACAGAAGAAGCTATCCTTGCTTTTGAGGATGTGGTGAAAAAATATCCGCAGGGGAATAAAGTGCCGGACGCTTTAGTAAGGCAGGGCCTTTGCTTTAAAATCCTGGGAGATAACGATAATGCGCGGATTATCCTGCAGCGGGTAATTGATAAATATCCCAACACTCCCCAAGCAGATATGGCTCGCAAAGAAGTTGAAGGGTTATTGTAGCGTTTCGTGTGGTTTTATTTCAATAACCAATGTTGTCCAGCTAAGACACCCTGCAAAAAAATTTTGGGATGGATTCTATGGAAAAGGCTTCTAAATTAATGAGCATAGAAAAAGAGTGAATTGCCAGTATAATTCAATGAACGTTAAAAGAGTGTTGTTGTGCTGGTCAGTTACATTGGCCTTCATTGTTTTGTTTACGGCCTGTACCAAGAGGGTTGACCAGAATTTCACAGCGCAAAAAACGCCTGTAGGGGAACAAATTTGTAATCGCATCAAGGCCGGCAATCTTCGTGCAGGGGGCGACTCGATATACGCACGAGCGGCGCTCACCCACTTTTACGAAAGGCGTTTTTACAGGGAGGCATGGACCATCCAGCGGGCGGATGACCTTCTGACAGCCCTTAGACGAGCAGATCTCGAAGGATTGCAGCCGAATGACTACCACCTCGCCGCTATTGAAAACCTGCTCGCGTCGGTCCGCTCCGACATCCAGAAAGGTTTAGGAGTATCTCCCGACCGTTTGGCGGAGTTTGATATCTTACTTACTGACGCTTTCCTTGTGTACGGGTCACATCTTTTATTCGGACGGGTAAATCCAGAAACCATTCAGCTAAAGTGGGTACCAAAACAGCAAAGCGTCGATCTTGCCACTGTGTTGGAGTCCGCCCTGGCGTCGGATAATATTTCGGATTCACTGATAAAGCTGGCACCAGATCAGCCGGGCTTCCGACGTTTGTGCAAAGCCTTGGCGCACTACCGTGAGTTGGCCTTGCGGGGAGGATGGCCCACAATTCCTGACGGGATGAAAATGAAGCGGGGCGACCACGGCTCTTCAGTTACAGCGCTTCGTGAGCGGCTGATTATCGACGGTGACCTTGATACGACTAAGAAAGCGGACGCCGAGCTGTTCGACGAAGCACTCGAGCAGGCCTTAAAACGGTTTCAGCGCCGCCATGGACTCAGTTCATCCGGCACAATTGACGCTGCTACCCGCGATGAGCTCAATGTAAGCGTGGAACGCCGCGTGGAACAGTTGGAGCTGAATCTCGAGCGCTGGCGCTGGCTACCGCAGGACTTGGGACGACGTTATATCCTTGTTAACATCCCGTTATTCCAGCTTAAGGTAATGGAAGATGGGGCACAAGTGCTGACTATGCGTATTGTGGTTGGGACAATTGAGGACACCACACCGGTTTTAAACTCAACGATGGAGTACATGTTTGTTAATCCCTACTGGAACGTTCCCCACGACATGGTGGTACATGAAATGCTTCCACGTATCAAACGCGACTCATCTTATCTTACCCAACGAAACATCCGTATGTTTAAGGGTTCGGGACCGGAGGCTCCAGAAGTCGATCCCAAGACAGTCGATTGGTCATCGATCAGCACTGATGATTTTCCTTACCGCCTGCGCCAGGATCCAGGTCCTTCCAACGGCATGGGGCGTGTGAAGTTAATTTTTCCCAACAAATTCGATGTATATCTTCATGACACTCCAGGTCGCCATTTGTTCGAGAAACCGCAGAGGACCTTCAGCCATGGATGCATCCGAATTGAGCAACCGATCGATCTTGCCTTGTATCTGCTCAAAGGAGATCCGCGTTGGAATCGGGAAGCGTTTTTACGCAAGTTGGGGAAAAAAGTCCCCACCACCGTGGTGCTGCCGGAAAGGATACCGATTTACCTTGTTTATTGGACTGCCTGGGCAGACGAAGACGGCACGATCCAATTTCGTCCGGATACCTATAACTGGGACATGCCCCTCTTGTTGGCCATGCGAGCACCCCTGACCAACAAAGAAGTAGTCGGCACAAAGAACTCATCTCCCCATGGAGGCTAATAATGATGTGCCACAAGGAGACAAGGTCGTTCCTATAATTAGTTTGAGCGTTCAGCGTCAATAATGACCGACTACGAATTGACAATTAAAAGATATTTATTTAAACACCGACCGCCTTACTAAGGCCGTCTTTTTTCATCAACCTTTCAGCCAGACATTGCGGGGCGGGTTAACCGAGAAAAAAATCCATGAAACACATGCTCATCCAAAAAATTTTTGAAATTTTCTTGATTTCTACCCTATTTGGTGCTAATTTTTCTATAAAGGATGTTAGCTAATGGAACCGATGTAAAAAAAATAAGCACGAGGTGGACCAATTATAGTTTTTCCTGGTCTCCAAATTTAGCATAACTATCCATATAAATATTATTAAATTATTAATGTATTAGGTTAAAATGAAAGGAGAAAAGCTTATGAAAAAATTTACTTTTTTATTAATCCTTCCGCTATTCTTGGGGTTAGTTTTTTCGGGATGTTGCCCAAAAAAAACGGTCGCTCCCGCTCCAGCGCCCGAAGTAGTCCAACCGGCCCCGGAACCTGCCCCAGCCCCGGAACCTGCCCCAGCCCCAGAACCTGCCCCTGAGCCGGTGCAGGAAAAAGGCTAATTAAACATCGTCGAATTGATTTTATTGTGGTAGAATAAAAAAGTATGCGCCGGGGAAAATATCATTTTCCCCGGCTTTTTTTTGTTTCTTTGCCTCTTCTTTTTTCAGGTCTTGAAAAATCTCTTCTACCTTTTTTTCTATCTGTTCCGACGGCTCTTCATTATTGATAATATAATGAGCGTATTTTTTTTTGCTCTCAATCGGCATTTGGGATGCGAGACGCTTGTGCGCGTCCTCCAAACTAAAACCGTCTCTTTTTATCAACCTTTCAATCTGAGCTTGCGGTGAAGTATAAACCAACACTACTTTATCTACCGTATCTTGTTTATCCGTTTCAAGCAAAAGGGGGATATCGATTATTACAATTGCCTGGTTATCTTTCTTTGCAATCTCGTTTATCTTCTTTAACTTTTCCGCAGCTATTGTGGGATGAATAATCTCTTCAAGCTTTTTTCTTTTTTTTTCGTCAGAAAAAACAATATCTCCCACCTTTTTCCGGTTGAGAGTTTGATCTTCCTTTAAGACCTCTTTCCCAAAAATATGTACCACCTCTTGCCAGGCGGGTCTCCCTGGTTTCACTACGTCACGACTGATCATATCAATGTCAATAATATACGCCCCTTCCCTTTTAAACAGATCAGCTATCGTACTTTTTCCGCTGGCAATCCCTCCGGTCAATCCTACAATCAACATAGGTCTTTCCTTCTGAATTTATTGCCTACCTGAGAGTGGTTTAGAATAACTCATGTTATTCATAGAAACAACGGAGGAGCAGAGATTAATTCTCTCACCAATGCCTATCTGAAAAACCTGGCTAAAATGCGTGACCAGGATATTCTCAATACAAGCACAACTAACGTCTTCTCCTAAAACCTCTCGCAACGATGTAACCTTAAGACCTTTCATTCCACAAGCGTTAATAAAGTCAAACGGTCTAAGGTCATTAGTGATGTTTAAAGCAAATCCATGGGTAGTAACACCTCGACTTACCCTTATCCCTAAAGAAGCAACCTTCTTCTCGCCTATCCAGACCCCGATAGTGTGAGGAAGTTTTTTCGCGACTATCCCCACCTCCTTGAGAGTACGCATGATGACGTCCTCCAATCGTCTCATGTAGTGACTGACTGAAAGCCCCTGCTCACTCAAACTAATGATCGGGTATCCTACTAACTGCCCTGGGCCATGAAAGGTAATATCTCCTCCCCGGTTCGTGACAAAAAATTCGATCCCTTCTCTTTTAAGCACGTCACGCCCGACTAAAATGTTATCTTCTTTTCCTCTCCTTCCGAGGGTAATGGTGGGCGGGTGCTGAACAAGGATAAGTGTATCTCCTACCTTTTCTTCCAGCCTGGCGTTTTTTAGTCCATTCTGCAAATACCAAGCATCCTCATAACCTAACATTCCCGCATTTATAACCCATAAGGATTGCCCTGAGCTTTTTTCCATTGCTCGTTGGCGTGGAAAGAGCTCCGCACTAATGGCCCGGCTTCGATCCATTTAAAACCCCTTTCTTTTCCTTCTCGAGCAAATTCCTCAAACTCCTGAGGATGATAATACCGTTTTATTGAAAAACATTGTTTCGAGGGCGAAAGATACTGTCCGATAGTTAAAATGTCGCATCCCACTGCTCTCAGATCATCCATAGTCGTCAAAATTTCTTCTTTTTCTTCCCCCAAACCTACCATCAAACCTGATTTTGTTGTTATTAAGGAAGAATCTTTGGTCATTTTGATGATCGTCAGTGACTGACGATAGTTGGCTCTGCTTCTTACCTGAGGATAAAGGCGGGGCACGGTTTCCACATTATGCCCCAAAATATTGGGAGATGCATCAGCTATAATGGCTAAGGCTTTTTTTGACCCCTTTAAATCAGGTATTAAAACTTCTACAATAGTATCAAAATTATTTTTTTTGATCTCATCAATGGTCCGAGCAAAACAACGTGCTCCTCCATCAGGAAGATCGTCACGGGTAACGGACGTAATCACCACATGATAAAGTCCAAGCTCCTTGACTGCCTGAGCAACTCGTTCAGGTTCCTGGAAATCAAGAGGCCGGGGAATTCCCTTTTTTACCGCACAAAACGCGCAGTTTCTGGTACAGACATCTCCGAGAATAAGAAAGGTTGCTGTTCTTTGGTTATAACATTCACTGATATTGGGACAAACTGCTTCCCGGCAAACCGTATTAAGCGACCATTTTTGAAGGATTTGTTCTACCTCGGCAAAATCTCCTCCTAAATTAACACGAGCCTTGAGCCAGGAAGGACGTTTTAATTCTGATTTCTGACTTCTGTCTTCTGACTTTTCCACCAATCACTCCATTCCTTTATCACTCTGACACTCCATCCCCCTATCACTCCAAGCCCCTCGGATTTTCCAAAAGTTCTTTTAATCGTTGCAGAAATTTAGCGACCATCACGCCATCAAGCGCACGGTGGTCGGCTGACAGGGTGACCTTCATAATCTTGGCCGGCTGAATAGCACCCTCTTTGATTATTGGTTTATCTTTAACAGCGGATACCGCGAGAATAGCGACCTGGGGAGGATTGATTATTGCTGAAAACTCTTCGACCCCGAACATACCCATATTCGAAATGGAAAAAGTTCCACCGCTGAGGTCGTCCGAAGTAGAATCGCGTTTTAAAACTCGGTCGCGCAATCCTTTTGCCGTAGCCGAGATTTCTTTTATCGTAAGCCTATCAGCGTTCTTGATTACCGGAACGATAAGACCAACTTGCAAAGCCACCACAAAACCAACATTGATCTCGTTTTTCACAATTAATCCTTTATCACTAAAATGTGCATTAATTTCCGGAAAATCTTTGAGCGCCAGCGCGCAAGCCTTGACCACCAAATCATTATAAGTGATTTTTGTGTCAACGCCTTCGGTTTTGTTCAGGGAGTCTAAAAAAGTTACTGCCTCACCCATATCAATTTCCTGGGTAACATAGAAGTGAGGGATAGTCTGTTTGCTCACCGTCATCCTTCGAGCTATCGTGGCGCGCATTTTGGAAAGTTCAGTTACCTTTTCTTCAGAAATTCCTTTTAGAGCTTCCTCTTGTAAAGGAGGAAAGGTTCCTGATTTTTCTTGTTCGATCCTTTCCTTTAAAAATCTTTCGATGTCTTCCTGCACGATTCTTCCTTCAGGCCCAGTTCCTTTGATTTCAGTAGTGGGGATCCCTTTTTCTTCAAGTAATCGTCGTGCCCGGGGAGAAATTTTTGATTTATCACCTTTTTTAGAAAGTAAAGGAATTTCCTTTTTCCCTTGTTCCTTTTCTTCTTCCCCTCCCCCCTCATCTTCCAACGGAAGCGTGCAGCACGGTTCACCCGCACTGGTTTCGATCTTTTGTTCTGGTGGTTGTGGAGGTTCCGTAACTTTCTTTTCCGGAAGGGGCTTGACGACTTTCTGCGGAACTTTTCCGGTTTCTTCTCCTCCTAATACAGCGATTATAGTACCAACCGGAACCGTGTCGCCTTCTTTATATAAAATTTTGGTCAACATGCCGGATGAAAAAACTTCTAAATCCATGTCCGCCTTATCGGTTTCCACTTCAGCAATGACATCACCTTTGTTGACAAAATCACCTTCCTTTTTAAGCCACCGGAGAATTCTCCCTTCTTCCATGGTGTCGCTTAATTTTGGCATTACAATTTCTACTGCCATAAAAAAACCTCCTTAGGTTTCAACTCCAGATTTCTGTCCCTTATTTTTAGGCTTTTGCAAAATATGTTTTTATCACCCTGAACCATGCCCTGAATCAAGTTCAGGGCCTACGATTTCAGGGTCTCGGAACATGTTGATTTTATTAGATGCTGAAACAAGTTCAGCATGACATGACGCGCTGTTTTATAACTTTTGCAAAAGTCTCATTTTAGTACATCTTTAACTGCGGTTATAATGTCATCTAATTGAGGTATTGCCAACTTTTCCAAGTTTTTCGCATAGGGCATAGGTACATCTCTTCCCGCCACCCTTTTTACTGGAGCATCCAGATAATCAAAACCATTTTCCATAATCAGGCTGACGATTTCTCCCCCTACTCCTCCGGTTTTCCACCCTTCTTCCAACACGACCGCGCGGCCGGTCTTTTTGATAGAAGCAATAATCATCTTAACATCTAAGGGATTAAGGCTTCGCAGATCAATCACTTCAGCTTCGATCTTTTCTTGTGAAAGTTCTTGTGCCGCCTTAAGACCCAGAACCGCCATCCGTGAAAAAGAGACAATCGTAATGTCTTTTCCCTCTCTGATGATCTTTCCTTTTCCGATGGGTGTGGTATATTTTCCTTCTGGCACCTCACCTTTTGATCCATAGAGCGCTTCATGTTCCAATAATATCACCGGATCATCATCACGGATCGCTTCTTTTAAAAGCCCTTTGGCTTCCGCTGGAAAAGCTGGACACACCACCTTTAACCCCGGGCAGTGGAGAAAATACGCTTCCAAAGATTGAGAGTGCTGCGCGGCTAACTGCTGTCCGCCCCCGCCGGGTGCTCTAATCACCAGGGGAACCTTGGTTTTTCCCCCAAACATGTAACGAATCTTTGCCGCATGATTGACAATCTGATCCATTGCCAAAAGCGCAAAATTGACCGTCATCAGTTCAACCACCGGCCTGAGACCAGCCATCGCCGCCCCAACTGCCATGCCGACGATAGATCCTTCGGCGATCGGGGTATCAATAACCCGTTCACTGCCAAACTCAGCTAAAAGTCCGTCAGTTACTTTAAATGATCCTCCGTAAAGCCCCACATCCTCTCCCAGAAGAAACACGGTGGGGTCCCGTTCCATTTCTTCCCGCAAGGCTTGATTGAGCGCTTCCCGATACGTAATTTCAGGCATATCAATCTCCGACTTTATCAATGACCCGGTTTTCGCTTGTCAAAGTACGGTGAACCGGGCATCGTTTGGCGATTTCTATTAATGTCTCCTTCTGTTCCTGACTTAACGGCCCCTGGAGATAAATGGTGCGGGTGATTTGGTCAAGCTTACCCTCTTTGGTCATGCATTCATTGCAATCCTGAGCGTAAATCTTTTCGTGCGTTAAACGTATCTGCACACCCTCCAAAGGAATTTCTTTCCGCTTGGCATAACTGATAATAGTCATCGCAGTGCACCCCCCTAAAGAGGCTAACAGGAGATCATAGGGATTAGGGCCTTTCCCATCACCTCCAAACTCCTGAGGCTCATCAATGATTAAGCGCTGTTGGCCCATAATAGCTTCCTGCTGCAAATTTTTTAAATATTTTACTAAAATTTCTTTCATCGTTCTTCTCCTTCTTTTTCGGAATAAATATCTTTAGTAAGCTCGATGGCCTCAGGCCAAGGACTGCTGTCAGCAAACCTCACTGCTCCTTCAACCTCGTGTTCCACATCCTCCTTTATCGCTCGAAGACCATCAGCATCACTGATACCTTCCTCAATTAATTTGCGGGCGAAGTTCGGAATCGGATCACGGTCTTTCCAAATCTTTTCTTCCCGGGGTATCCGGTAATCAGCCGGATCCGACATGGAATGCCCCCGAAAACGGTAGGTCAAGGCTTCGACAAAGTAAGGGCCCTTTCCTTCCCGCGCATACTTAGCCGCATTTTTTATGGCTTCCCGCACTGCCATGACATCCATGCCATTCACCTTTTCGGTTGGTATCCCATGCGCCTCAGCTTTTTTAAAAATATCGGTTGTGGCTGATCCCCAAGAGACCGCGGTACTGATCCCAAAAAAATTGTTCTCACAAATAAAGATAATCGGGAGTGACCAAAGCTTTGCCATGTTCACCGATTCATAAAAAGCCCCGGCATTAGTCGCCCCGTCGCCAAAGAAACTGGCTACGATTTTATCCTCTTTCCGGTATTTAATTGCATAGCCGACACCTAAGGTAATTGGCAGCCCTCCGGCAACAATAGCATATCCCCCAAAAAAATTTGTCTTAGGATCAAAAAGATGCATAGAGCCGCCTTTACCTTTACAGGTCCCGGTAGCGCGACCGAAAAGTTCGGCCATAACTTCCTTTGGGCTTGTACCCTTAATCAGACAATGTCCATGGTCACGATAAGAACTTATTACATAATCATCAGGATGAAGAGCGCTCATCGCCCCAACCGCGACTGCCTCCTCGCCGATATAGAGGTGACAAAATCCGGTTACTTTCCCCCGGCTGTACATCTCCGCGGTTCTTTCTTCAAACTCGCGAATCAATACCATGTCGCGATAAATTTTAAGAAGTTCACTTTCATTCATCTGTGATTTTAATTTGGGCATTTTTTACCTCTTTCAATATATCTAAGTGTCATTCCTCTGCCTGTCTAAGCCGATAATGCAAAAGTGTCTCCTTGTCGGTCATATTTTTATTCCCTCCTCCAAAATATTTTTTACTATCAGTGAGGAACGCAGTGGTGAATTTTTAAGCTCTTCACTGGTAAAAATCAACGGCGAAATAATTATAAAATTTTCAAAACCCACTTCCCAAACTATTTCAAAAATTTTCTCTTTTAATTTTCTGTTCAATAGAGAAACCTCTATAGATACATCCATATCTGAATATTCATCCTCATCACCCCGTGCCCTGGAACCAAAAACACGGAAATCAATCAAAGAGACAACTTCTGATAATCTAACTTTTAATGCATTTGCTATCCTCCTGGCCGTGGGGTTTCATTATGATTTTCCTCCTTTGCCAAACGTCCAAATGATACTACATAGGGATATCCATAATTCTATTTCTCCGGCCCTTGCCCCCGGCTCTGCTCCTTTACCATTTGCTGGAACGTGCTAAATGACCGAGCATTTGCCGAACCTTCAACCGCCTTAACCGCAATGTCCTGCACCTTCTGGTAAGCTTTCTCCAACTGCTGGGTGAGGCTTTGAATGCGCTCGCTTTGCTCTTTGCCAGTTTTTTCGAGTGCCTCAATACGGGTCGCCAGCATTTTACGCTCGCCTTCAAACTCTTTGGTAAACAAGTCAACCTTGTTTTTGTTTTCCAGAGTAAGCTTTTCCGTAATTTCCTGGATTGCCCGCTTTACCGAAACGTCCAACTCTTTGGGAAAACCGCTCACCCTGGTTCTGAGTTCTTCCAGTTCCCTCTCCTTTTCGACAATCACCCTCTCGCGCTCCTTGAGCACATTTTCCATTTCCTCTTTCTTAAGCTGAATTTCCTTTTCCAGCTTCATTTTCTCATCTTCAAACCTATCCTTCACCGACTGCTGCTCCCGCTTAACGTTATAGGCAAAGTCTTCATTTTCCCGCTGACGCCGTTTCTTTTCCTCCGCGTCTCGTTCCTTGATTTCCACGTCATGAGCTTTCCGCTCTTCCTCCCACTCCTGCCGGGCGCTCTCAATCTCCTGCGTCAAGGCTTCCTTTTTTTCAGCCATCTCTTTCTCAAACTCCTGGCGTTTTCGGTTCTGCGCTTCAAGCAACGCCGCGAAGCTCGCCGCATTCCGCTCAATCTCATAGAGTTCTTTAATTTCTTTTTCTTTTAATTCAATGGCCTTGTGAATTCCCCGGAATTTATTCACCTCTTCTTCCATACGGTCGGAGATCTGGGTAAGCATCGTGCTTATTTCCAGCTTTAGATTACTGATCCCTTTGACCACACCCTCGGTAGAAAGACCTTCGGCAAGTTCGACAACTTCTTTTGTTTTTTTTTCTTCCATTTTCTTCTCTGGTTTTAGTTCCACTTCCTCCTTTTCCTGCAATTGTTTCAAAACGGCGCTATACGCAGCCAGCATTTCTTGTTTTGTATTGCTTAAGGAAATCTTCTTCGCTTGGATATTCTTTTCCATCATTTTAGCCCCTTTAATTATAATTAATAAGATAAAAATCCTACTCTTTAACTCCCAGCTTTTTCAAAAACGTAATCATCGGGCACCATTTGGTAAGCGCTGATTGAATCAAATTTAAGGCCACAAAGATCGTAAAAATAAACCAGTATCTGCTGTAAAGCAAACCAAGGATAACACTAATCAACACAAATGTCCCGGCAATCAATCTCAACCAATCGTTAAGTAACATAGGACACCTCCTGGTTTTATGGAATTACCTTGTTCCAACTTCGTTTCCGGTTAAGGTAGTATAAAATAGGAACTACCATCCGGGAAAACAAGGTTGATGCCACTTCCCCAGCCATAAGGGAAATTGCTAAACCCTGAAAAATAGGATCAAACAAGATAACCGAAGCTCCGACGACCACTGCCATGGCAGTAAGCAACATTGGCCTAAACCTTATCGCGCCAGCATCCACCACGGCCTGTTCAAGGGGTATTCCTTCTCTTAAACGTAACTCAATAAAATCCCCCAAGATGATCGAATTACGAACCACAATCCCCGCGCCCGCAATAAATCCAATCATCGACGTAGCGGTGAAAAATGCACCCACTAAAGCGTGGGCCGGTATAATACCGATCAGGCTGAGGGGGATTGGCGCCATAATGGTAAATGGTATGGTAAAAGACTTAAACCAGCCAATCACCAGGATGTAAATAATGACCAACACAGCCGCAAACGCTAATCCTAAGTCTCTGAAAACTTCAAGCGTTATCTGCCATTCTCCATTCCATTTGAGAGCGAACGTGTCCGTTAAAAAAGGTTGCTGGGTTGAATACTGTTGAATTTCATACCCTTCAGGAAGGGTGATTTTTTTTATCGCTTTTTTAAGGTTCATGATAGCGTAAACAGGGCTTTCTTCTTTTCCCGCCACATCACCCGTAACATAGACGACCGGCTTTAAATTTTTATGGTATATATTCCTCTCTCTGGTTTTCTCCTTTACTCTTACAACTTCAGAAAAAGGCACCATCGCACCCCCTGAGGATGAAAGGTAGACACCTTTTAAATCATCGATGCTCGACCTTTCCGGTCGGGGAAGTTGAAGAAAAATCGGAACATCCTCACGTTCCTTTGGCAGATGCGCTAATCCCACCTCTTCTCCTCCTAATGCGATAGTTAGTGCAGAGCACGCATCTTGAGTGGTAATCCCCGAAAGCGCGGCCTTTTCCTTATCCACATAAAGCATAAATTTGGGCTGTTTATCCTCAACGTACCAATCAACATCAACCACTCCTTCGGTCTTTTCAAAAATAGTGAGTACTTTTTCTGCCACGTCAATTTGTCGGACGTAGTTGGGGCCATAAATTTCAGCAACCAAGGTCTGGAGCACGGGTGGACCCGGCGGAACCTCAGCCACTTTTATTCGTGCGCCATGAGGACTGCCAATGTCCGCAAGAAAGGGCCTTACCCGTTTAGCGATATCATGACTTTGGGCCCTTCGTTTGTCTTTAGGCACAAGGTTAACGTGTATATCAGCGACATTTGAGCCTTTCCGTAAAAAATAATGACGCACCAGACCATTGAAGTTCATGGGACTTGCGATACCCACATAGGTCTGAAAGTCAGTTACTTCGGGGACCGTAGAGAGATACTGACCTAATGCCTGGGTAACCTGGGCGGTCTTTTCCAGGGTCGAACCTTCCGGCATATCCACGATTACCGAAAATTCGCTTTTATTATCAAAGGGAAGCATTTTTACTTTCACAATTTTTAAAACAAAAAAAGAAACCATGATAAGAAAAAGCAATACCGTCCCCCCGATGAACCTCCCTCTCCATTGAGGAATGCGTATCATACGTTCCATGACAATTCGATACCAATGGGTAAATAAATCCTCTTTTTCTTCTTTCTCTCCCTCCCCTTCTTTTCTTTTAAGGAAATGGTACGCGGTCCAGGGAGTGATAATAAATGAGACTGCCATAGACAAGAGCATTGCCACGGAAGCACCCACCGGTATGGGACGCATATAAGGCCCCATCAAACCTCTCACGAATGCCATGGGGATTATCGCGGCAATGACCGTAAAGGTCGCCAGGACCAAAGGACTTCCTACTTCATGTACTGCCTCGGTAATCACGTCACTAATTGACCGACCCTTGTTCCCTGGAAGTCGAAAGTGACGAATAATATTTTCCACACCCACGATCGGGTCATCAACCAAAATACCGATACAGAAAATCAAAGCGAAGAGCGTTACCCGGTTCAGGGTGTAACCAAAAAAGTAATAAATAAAAAGCGTCATTGCTAAGGTGGTGGGGATAGCCACGAAAACAATAAGAGAGGCCCTAAAACCTAAAAAAAGTCCGATAAGGAGGGTAACTGAAATTGTGGCGATGAACAGGTGTTTTAAAAGTTCGTTTGATTTTTCCTTGGCGGTTTCTCCATAGTCGCGCGTCACAGTGACGTTTACCCCCTGAGGAATAAGTCCGCCTTTTAACGCTTCCACTTTATGGAGCACGGCCTCGGCAATGTGCGTTGCGTTTGTACCTTTGCGCTTGGAGATCGAAACCGTTACCCCCCGGTAGAGTTTATCGATTGTCGCCGTAATATCTTTTTCATGCGCCTGGGGGCCGGCCCCAAAAAAAAGATACGAATCTGGTTCTCCCGGGCCATCTATTATCTGCGCAATGTCTCTCAGGTAAACCGGTCGACCTTTCCAAGTTCCGGCAACCATATTTCCTAAGTCCTCAGCATCCTGAATAAAGCCACCAACCTCAACCAGGAATTCTTGATTGTTTTGAAAAAAGGTTCCGGCATCAAGGGATTGATTTGCACCTTTAATAAGAGAGACCATCTGGAGAATGGAAATATGATAGGCGCGCATCCGGCTGGTATCCAGGACTACCTTAAGCTCCCTTCGCTGGCCGCCAATGACTTCGGTCAAGGACACATTGTTTATGCTTTTAACCTCTTCTTCGAGTTGTTTAGCGATCCTTCGCAACGTAAAACTATCATACTGTTCGCTCCAAAGGGTAAGCAGCACAATAGGAACATCATCAATATAGCGGGGTTTGATGATCGGCATGGATACGCCGGAAGGGATCAAATCAAGGTGTGAATAAAGTTTATTGTAAAACTTGACAATGCTTTTTTCTTCATCCTCACCAACCAAAAAGCGCACTATCGCCATGCTCATACCGGGCATTGACGTAGAATAGATGTACTCAACCCCGGGAATTTCCCATAAAAATTTTTCCATGGGATAGGTAACCCGCTGTTCCACTTCCGTGGGACTGGCGCCGGGCATTTGAACAAAAACATCAATCATCGGAACCACGATCTGGGGTTCTTCTTCCCGGGGAAGTGAGAGTACCGCGAAAATCCCTAAAAGTATCGCGCCCGCAATAATAAGCGGAGTTAATTTGGAATCAATAAAAATCCGGATTAGTTTGCCAATAAACCCATCGTTCATGTTTTCTTCCCCACCAGACACCCTTCCTTTACCTTAAACACATCCCGCGCCACAATCGATTCACCCGGGTTAAGGCCGCTTAAAATTTCCACCATACCCTGGTACTCCTTACCTTCTTTGACGAGCCTCCTTTCCACGCGGCCTTTTTGATTTACTACCAAAATGCTGGAAAGTTCTCCGCATTCTAATAATGCTCCTTTGGGAACAAGGAGCATCGTCCTTTTACCCATAGGAAAATATGCTTTTCCGAACATACCGGAGGTGGCCTGAGGTAATAAGGGCAAATCGATCTTTACCTGAAATGTCCTGCTTACGGAATCAATATGGGGAATGACCTCAGCAACCTTTCCCTTAATTTTCCCCTCTCCCAATGCATCTACACTCACGTCAATATCTTGGCCGGTTTTTATCGTACCGGATTTCGATTCATCAACAATTGCCTCTAATTGATAATGTTGATTATCTTCGAGAACCAAGAGCGGAGTCCCGGGAGAGGCTAAGTCACCTTCAAACGCCATTTTTTGGGAAATCAGGCCGGCAAAGGGCGCCTTAAGATGAGTATAATCATAAAACGTTTTGGCTTCATCAAGCGATGCTGCCACTTGCCTTTTTTTAGCATACAAAGATGCGAGGGTTTGTTCCGCCCTTCTTTGTCGTGCTTTTGCCACTTCATAGGCGGCGTTTGCCTGGTCAAATTCCTGTTGAGAAACCGACTCCCTCTCCCGTAATTCTCTAAACCGCTGGAAGGTGATTTCCGCAAGGTGTAATTGGGCTTGCGCTTCCGCTTTTGCGGCCTCGGCTTCCGAGACATTACTTTCGATTTCCGAAAGTGCATCTTTGGCTCCCGCTAAACGGGATTCCAATTCTTTACTTTGAAGGACAACCAGAACATCCCCCTCTTTAACCATATCTCCTTCCTTAACGTTAACCTCTGACACATAGCCCATAACCTTGCTTGATATCTGGGCAGTATTTTTTGACTTTACGGTTGCCACGCTCCGGTAAAGGTCATCAACCATCAGGGGATTTATTTTTTCTACATTAGCGGGGTCAACCATGGCACCAGGCTGATTGCTTTGTTTATCGTTCCCGGTGCCGCAGCCAAAAGAAAAACTAAGGATCAGAATGACGATTCCCTGAAAAATCCGTTCCGCTGATATCATCCCTGTCTCCTTCCTTAATTGTCCGTCGATTGAACAATTGTCTTCTGATCACGATCTACCTCCTGGTGAAGCGGCGTTTCGGTATCCGAATTTCCGCTTTCTCTCTCCGGCGGTGGAATAATAACTCCCCGAGCCAGATCTAACTGCGCGCAGGCTACCTTGAGATCACACAGGGCGTACAGATGGTTTCTCTTTGCTTTGGTCAAGGCCACCTCATTATCTAAAACCTCTACCATCCGAGAAAGTCCCACTTTATATCGATCCTCAACAATCCTCAGGCTTTCTTCTGCCTGAGTCATTGCTTCATTCACAACTTTCGCTCTTTCATTTGCTTCTTCCCTGTGAAAAAACGCTTCTCGAACCTCAAGCTCAATCCTGCTCATCAATTCTTCTTGCTGGCGGGTAAGTTGCTTTAACACGGCATTGGTCTCTTTTATTTTGTAGGTAGAACTTAAGCCATCAAAAAAATTAAATTGAAAAATTCCTCCCACGGTCCAGCTTTCCCCCTGGTTGCCCCAGGCGTCATTCCGATCATTGAAATCATAGTGAGCCATAAGGTGAAAATCCGGAAGATAATTGGTTTTCGCCATCCGAACTCCTTCACGTCCGTTCTTTACGTAATTATTCATGGCTAAAAGATCGGGCCGTTTTTCTAAAGCATCAGCAATAAGGTTATTAAGGTCACATTCTTCGCAGCTCACTGCTAATTCTCCTTGAATTTCAAAGTTATCATTTTGATTCATCCCCATTACCTTGTTGAGTGCGGCTTGTGAAATCTTAACACCATTGCGGGCCTGAATGACCATCTCTTTAACTTCGCTCAACCTTACCTGCGCAGAAAGAAGGTCGGATTTAACTACCTGCCCGGTCTGGAAAAGGTCATCTGCCAGCTTAACATGAGCAACTGCCACGGCTTCGGTCTTTTGGGCCAGAGTTAAATCCTCTTTTGCTCTTATCGCTTGGGAGAAAGTTTTTATTACCTCAAAAATAACTTCTTGTTTCACCCGGATACTCTCCTCCTGGGTGGCTTGACTTCCTATTTTTGCCTGCCGTATTCCCACCCAGGTTTTCCCCTGGTCAAAGATTGGCTGGGTAAAAATAAACTGGGTATTAAAATTATTTATTGGAGAAGGGTGGTTTAATCGCGTTAAAGCAAAATCGTTTGAGGTAAACGACTCCTGATTTAATTTATCCATGAACACCATCGTCGGAGTGTTCGTCCGGGTAAAACCCTCATACATATCAATGCGGGGAAAAAGTCCGGAACGTGCACCACCAACTTTTGCTTGGGCTGCTTCTACTAAATGGTCGGCTGCTTTTAGGGTAGGATTTTTCTGGAGTGCAAAATCAACCGCTTGCGCAAGGGTAAGGGATTTTTCTTCTGCCTTTCCGTTTCCCCCCAAAAAAAGAAGAAGAAAAATTACCAGGACAATGACCTTTAAACCCTTCATAATCTCCTCCTTAAAAACATTTTAAAATTTTCAGCTAACCTCTAATAATTATTTAAAAATTTATTACAAGCCAATAAAAAAGTCAAGGAAAGAAGAAAAAATATCATCGTCCGCATTGGGTTTCTTTTTAATTTATTTTATTATTTCGTTTAGTTAGATTTTTTTAAAAAGATTTGGTTGAGGGAAGACAAAATTTGCATGGATTATTCGTTCATCAAGCATAGTCGTATCGCTTTTTATACTAATGTGTCCTTAACATTCCCTTACAATAATCTGAGAGCTGCCATTCCCGCCTCCACCTTCACGGGGATAAACTCCAGCGGGAATCCAGAAACTGGATTCTTACGCATTAAATACGCTCTACCAATGCACCACCACCTGCCACTATCTATTGGTAACTACTTGCTCAAAAGTTAAACCCATAGTGCTCCCCTATTTCCTTCCCCTTCTCACCGCATAAGTCACGACAGGCGGGGATTATATGATCTTCTCATAATTTATTGTTTTTCTGCGACAACTTTGCCCCTCGAAGTAAAGGAAATTCCCTGTTGGGTTTGGGTACCAATCATTATAGATTCAATTATTGGCGGGATTATTTTTTTATCTGCTTCCCATTTGACAATAAAATTTGCTCCTGACCCTCCTGCTTTATCAGCCTCCTTTACTATATATCTGGTTGATGCCATAGGCGTGAGCGTTTTATTGCTTTTAAGATAATTTGCAAGCAGTTTTCCCTCTGTATCATAATAATCCACAGCCGTTATCGTAATTGAATTGTTAGAATCAGTATTTCTAATGCTCAGAGTTGCGGCCAAATAGAAAGGTTGTTCCCTATTGCCACTATAAATATGAGAGTAGATGGGAACATACACGGTTTGTCCTTTTGATAACCGGATAGCTGTATCTGCTTTTGCCGTGTCCACACTAAAAAATAAATGGCATAACACTATCACTACTACAGCCGTTAACTTTACGTGCTTTCGTATTTTATCCATGTCTTATCCTCTCGTTATTATAATAAGTCATATAACAATATAATGTTTATCGTGAATCGTATAAAGCCACGTTTGCTAACTCTGCCATTGCAACACCCCATCTTGCGGAAAGAGAGGACAAAGGGGAAGTTCCAGCTTGTTTCCCCTTTAGATGGCGGCTGATTGTGCGAGAACTGGCTTGATATCTACTACCGGTGTTCCGTCAATCGCTTCAATCGGCCCCACTCTTAATCTATTCCCGGCTATTTCCAGAACCGTAACACGGTGTAAACCAAGGGGATTGGGTCTATCAGGAGACCGTGTCGCAAAAACACCAGTCAAAGGCATGTTCCGGTCGCCGCGTGGATGTAATTTCAATACGTCGCGATGCGCCTGGTGAAACCATGTAACCACGATAATTTCATTGCCCGCCGCGATACCTTCAAGACCCTTTGTAACTTTTTTATTCACTTCGATCCAGGCTTCGGGCGCGCCTTCATATCCCTGACGGGGTGCCGCGTCTCGATTAATCAGCTCCGAACGTATAATCCCAATCGGTTTTATCGTATAGCCAGGTTTACTCATACCTCGTCCCAAATAACATTAAACTCAGCCGCCGCGTAAGCGGTCGGCTGAAGTGATTGGTTGGGTGAATTATTTTCCACTAATCTTTTTGTACGCCATCTCAAAAAGCGGAGCAAATGTGGGAACTTTGGTTTTTCCAGGCTCTATATAATAAACGGCTTCGCCCCATTGCGAATCATATCTGGTCATTGGTATTTTAATTTTTTTAGCTTCCTTTTCAGTCACCTTGAAGAAGAAACCAAATGTTTTAGAGCCGATCCACGGACTTGGCGTCTTAGCAGAAAAATATCTTCAAGCAGTTCGGAATTTTCAAATACAATTTTTTCTAATTCTTCTTCGGATTTGAAGGGAGTAGCGAGGAGTGCTTTAATACCTTTTGGTGTTTTCCAGAAGAGGTTAGCCATATTTATTCTCCTTATTTTTTACACCCAACATTGGTTATATGTATCTTGACTAAAACCTTAAACGACGCAAAAATTACTATATAAGACAACTATAATTAACTTTAGGATTTAATCTTAACTATTTATTATTTAGAATTAATCAGGCAGGAATTTTACACACCCCGTCACTTTGTGACACCCCTCTCGAGAGGGAATTAAATTTATTTGCCGTTTGTCGAATAACGTGAAGCCTTAAAAACAAAAAAGACCCATCACGTTTCTCTCCGGCGATTCGGCCTTATGTTATCTTCTCGTCATTCATGAAAATCCTTACCATCAAAGACACCTTTTCCCTGTAATGCGATTATCTTTATGTGGGGTTGTTATTTTTTTTCCTTTTTAATCCTAACCTAAGAAAATGTCAACAAAATTTTGCGACCTTTTCGGATTATTCCCGGTTCTTTGAGGTTTTCCCCGCCACGTTGTTTGGCGTCGGCAATCTGTAGGGGCAGAGTCTCCCTGCCTTGGATTTTTTTTAACAAGGGCGAGGTTACCTCGCCCCTACAATAATCTACGATGTTAATGTTTCCATAATTTAAGGTATCCTCAGCAAAGAGGGCAGAATCTCTATAGATGTTTGGCGCAAGCACGAAAGCCTTCCGATGTTCTCACTACGTGCCAACGGGTTTGGCAACATTCCAAACCTTCCATGTCTACGCAAGTCCATAACCAATCGCACTTTTTGCCAGGACAGGGGTAACATCTTTACTTTAGGACAAATTTTCTCGAAAAACATTTTTTTAAAAAAACTTGACAAAATAGGTATTGCTATCATATAGGTTTGTCAATAATTTTGATCATACCCGATCATTTTCTATCACAAGTTAAATTAACCTCTAATTTTAAGATGTTAAGGCAGACACTTTTGATAAGTATAATGAAGCGGATGTGTTAGTGTAGTGTAACAGAATTAGGTTGTCATCTCGACCCCCTTGCTTGTCATTCCGAGCAAAGTGAGGAATCTTGTTGTTTTGCTCGGGGCAGGCTCCGGGAGAGATATTTAAAGTATTTATAATTATTAAGATTTCTCGCTCCGCTCGAAATGACATTTTGTCATGATATTTGTGATACACTACATTAGTTTTAGATTTTTTTTTAAGATAGGAGGTTGCGTATGTTACTAAATTGGCTCCCACGAGATAACGAAAAAAAAAGTCACCAATTATTTGGGGATGAACATTTCGGTACCGAAGCCCCCTGCACCATGTATGAAAAAAAGCCCCTCATCAATCCAGACAACGGCGAGAAAGTGAACGATCTTACCACCGCTTGGATTACCCTCAACAATCCGGTTCAGTTCGGTTCTTATACCACTCAGATGATTAAAGGCGTTATCGCAGGAATGCATAAAGCCTCTATGGACCGCGATGTAGTGGCAATAATTTTTACTTCCGTAGGAGACCGGGCTTTCTGTACCGGCGGAAACGTAAAAGAGTACGCCGAATACTATACCATGCGACCAATGGAATATGTGCAGTACATGGATCTTTTCTCCGGGATGATCGATGCGATTTTAAAAGCCCGTAAGCCGGTAATTTGCCGTTGCAACGGGATGAGGATTGCCGGCGGCCAAGAAATCGGACAGGCCTGCGACTTTACCGTAGCCGCGGATATTGCCACGTTTGGTCAGGCGGGGACAAGACATGGTTCGACCCCGACCGGCGGTTCAACCAACTTTCTCCCTTGGAATCTATCCATGGAACAAGCTATGTGGCAAGCCTGCTCCAACGAGCAGTGGAGCGCGGCTAAGATGGAGCGGCTGGGTTTAATCAGCAAAGCGCTTCCCATCAAAAAGGATGGAAAGGATGAGTGGGTTCGAGATCCCCGGGTCATTACTGATAAATTTACCGAAAATGGCGAGATTGTTTACGGAGAATTGAAAAAAGGCGCCGAATTTAAAAAAGCCCAGGAAGAACTGAAGAACCTTAAGACAGATTGGACCTTACTCGATGACTATGTCAATCACATGGTCTGGACATTAGCGCATACTACCTATCTCTGCCTGATGACTACCATTGAAAGCGTTAGGATGCGCAAGAAATTTTTCTGGGATCTAGAAAAACAGTACCAGCTCTACTGGCTCGGAGCAAATATGAATGCCGAAGCATACCTTGGTTTTAACACTTTCAACACCCAGAAAATAACCGGCGTAAGAGAAATGGATTACTTTGAATATCGCCGTCAATTGGCAAAGCTTACACCCTATCCTGATTTAGTTGATAAAGTAATCCCTAAGCCCAAAAAATAAAAAAAGAAACCGGGGGAATGAATCATTCCCCCGGTTTCTTTTCACACATTCCGGATTTCACATCTCCTTCGTAAAATTCTACAGAAAACCCTTCCTAATCTTTTTCCTTGATTGTCGCTAACAAGTTTTCCGAATCAACAACCGGAAAAGCAACGCCCGGTTTCGCGAACAAAAAACCTTGACCGTGGGTAACCCCAAGTTCTTTTAATGTCCTGCATTCTTCAATGCTTTGTATTCCCTCGGCAATGATAACCGCATTGATCGAATTGTTAATAGCAACCAATGACCTCACAATTTGCTGTTTAACTATATCTGTCTGAACATCGCGAATGATGCCCATATCAATCTTAATATAGTTAGGCTTAATCTTGAGAATTGTTTCAAAACTTGAGTATCCGGCGCCCGCATCATCTAATGCGACCGAACACCCAAGGTTCAAATAATACCCCAAGCTTTTCTCAAAAATCTCCCAATTGGTTATCGCTTCCCTTTCATTAATTTCAAACACAATATTTTCCGGCGTTATATTTAAATCCTGAAGAAATTTTCTTAGGTATCCCCCTTTAAACTCAGGATCAGCTATACTGCCTGGCTGAGAATTTACAAAAATCCGATGATTTTTATCCATCTTTTTTGCATGTAAAAATGCTGATTTCCTGCAGAGATTATCAAGTTCAAAGCCCATGTCGAGTTCCCTGGCAATCTCAAAAAGCATGTAAGGACTTTCGAATACCGTCCCTTTCGGGCCCCTGGTCAACGCTTCGAATCCTATGGTTGATAATCTTTCCAACTCAACAATCGGCTGGTAAACGGTGAGGATTGCTTCCTTTAAAATAAGCTCTTTCACTTTTTCCTTGTTTCTCATTTTTGTCAGGAACTTCAGAAACTCAGCCACTTTCTTTGAATCTTCAATCAATGTATCTATCTGACGCTCTACATCGATCATGGAATTATAAAGAACCGTCGCAAATCCCACCTGAATAAGCGTCTTGCCGGTAACTGCGTCTGAAACCTCCTTCTTTATTGCATCGTTCATATGCTTCCTTACTCTTATAGCCATCTCCTCCATGTCAGTGGAATAAAATTTTCGATCAGCTCTCTTCGGTGAAAGAAAAATAAAGAACTGGTCTTGGTTAGGATAATTAGACGTAATAATATCTTCGTGCCGGATCATTGTTCCCGCAAGGTTTTTTGTGGCATCAATAAACACATCTATTATATGTGCGTACATATGCCGGCCATAAAATTGCTCAATCCATCTTAATTCACCGCAATCTATAAAAACTACACCCAAAATCTTTTCTTCGAGCAAAATAGGTTTTATCTGATCAAGAACAGTCTGATAGGGGGGGAACGGATTTTGCAGAACGACCTTAAAATCTATTGTCTTAGCGTCTTTTCTCATACGTGTTAGTCCGCTTAAGTTAAGCACAACCTTTAGAACGACTAAACCACCTTAAAATCCTTAAACACCATTTCAATCCAATTTCTTATTTTATGTAAATTTCCTTTTTTTATTTCACTTCTTTTTACCAGCAGGACCCCTTTAACTTCCTTACATAATTTTTTGATTTTTTCTTTATAAGCTTCAGCATACCGTTTTACATCAAACCCTCCATAGGTAATAACTACATAGACCATTTTTTCGGTTAAATTAACCTTTCTCAAGAATGCGGTTATTGGGGGGCAGTTTATGGTCCATTTGGGGAAGCAAATAAAAACTACACCTGAAGTAACAGTAACATCGTCACACACAATTTTAAGCCCAAAATTGGGCAAAAATGATAATAAAAGCCAAATAAAATAAGGATAATTCCTTTTGGCTTTAATTTCGATAAGCTTGACATCCGAACCCTTCACAAGTGCTTGAAAAATTTCCTCAACTACCTTCCTGGTATTTCCTGTGCGGGAAAAAAAAACAATATCAGCCTTCATTATATTTATTTATTTTTTTCTTTCAATAGCGGCACTGAACCTTATTATTTTAAATATTACATACAATAACGAGAAAAATAAATCAATAAAACCTATGATAAGGTTATAATTCATATCTTATATTTGCAACCTTGTCGCATTTTTATAATTTAATTTATTTATTATATTTCAATATATTATATTTCTTGTTTCATATTGTTGGAAATAAATTTTATTTTTTAAAATAAATCATCATAAAATAATTTTTAATAAAACCAATATCTTATATTGAATATTTTTTTGGCATATTTTTTGTATTTAACAAAGTTGCAATTTTTCATCATAAACAGTGAGGATGGGAAATTATTGATCAATTTTCTTCCTAATATAAATAAGTATTTACATTAATTACTGAAGAAACAAAAAAGAAACTAAATAAATTTTAGAAAATTTTTTTATTTTTAATCTTTTTAGCAAAAAAGGAAATGCCATGGAATTAGTATTAGGAACAATTTTAATAGGTTTGAGTGCATTGTTGGTTTTAATATCAAGCGCTGATCCCAAGGATTTAAAAAAGGTAGTGAAAGACAAGTTTAAAAAAGCTGCCTAATGTTTCCACCCTCATATATCCTTCTCCAAAACAAATGGCTGGGCAACTTATGAATTTTGTTGTCCGGCCGTTTTGTTTTTTCTTACTTTAAAAAAAATCATTCGTCCTGTTTTCAAAAAGCGCTTAAGCGTAATAAACTACTGGCTCTCGGAGAATAAAAGGGAGCGTTTGAGAAGCTTTTTTTGCTAACGCGTGGTGGGTCGTTTCCAGATTTATGACCTGCCGAAGGTGGTCGGCAGTCCTTAAGATAAGCATCACCAGATCACCTTCCTCAATCGGGATGAGTTCCAAAAGATCATCCCAGGAATAGCCTTTTGCCCAGATAAATAAGGCGATCGCAGGCCAAAGCTGCAAAGGCGGCGCTGCAAAACCTTGACTGAGCGTCATTTCCCGGAGGTGCTCGAGCTTAAGGACCATAGCGATAAAAGCTTTTTCTAAAACTCGCGCTTCCGGAATTCTTCTTACATCAACCTCTATCTCCTTTGGTTTATCGGACACAAAGGGAGCAATAAGGCCGGCTAAAATTTCCGGGCCTACCGACTCAAATGCCTGCCTGCGGATACACTCAGCTATGAGCAGAGGTTGGTCAATGCGTAATTGTGAGGCCCAAACTCCATCTGGGGTAAGCTGTTTATCAGACGTCACAAAACCGGTATCGTGCAAAAATTCAAGGTGACGTTCAAAATCAAGCCAGAGCCAGTGACGAGTCTTCTCGATTTTTCGAGAAAGTTTTTTCATCCGGGACATGAGTCCCCTCACCCGATTTCTCCCCGGTGAATAACAGAGGGGGGAATGAACACAGTCATTGCACATTTCTCTTTTTTCCCGGTGAGTGATTAAGTCCATTACTTTATTTTTATCCTTAAGGTCGCACTGACTTTGGGGAAGAAGTTTCCTCAGACGTTCCCAAAGGCTTTCCCATTTTTCCTCTAATTTTTTCTGCGATTTTTTATTTTGAAAAGTGGCAAACGATTGGTCTAATAATTCCCGTATATCTTCAGGACGGTGAGAAAGAAGCAGGTTGAGGACCATGGAAAAATTGATTTGAATCTGACTTTCTATTGGTTCCGGTCGTGAAGAAAGAAGGGTATCAATCAGATAAGGGTCTTGAAATGTTCCCGGTATTACCAAAGCAAAACCGATATTATCTTTTCCTCTTCTCCCGGCCCTTCCGGTCATTTGGTGAAGCTCGGTTGCCGTTAAGGGGGAAAAGTCAATCCCATTAAACCGATCACTTTGGACAATAGCGACCGTGCGGGCAGGAAAGTTTACTCCGGCCGCCACCGTGGAGGTTGAAAAAATAGCATCTAAAAGGCCGGCGTTCATCATTTTTTCGATAAGAATTTTCCACTGGGGAAGCTGCCCCGCATGGTGGGAGACCACGCGAGAACGGATTAAATCGGGTAATTGCCGATGGCCTCGTAAAAAGGGAAACTCCATGAGTAATGTTCCCAATACCTCGTGAAATCTTTCTTCTTCCTGAAAACTGTTTTTTGGCGCTGGCATACAGGTCATAAGCGCCTGATCACAATCCGATCGAGATTTAAGAAAGAAGATTGCCGGAAGCAGGTTGTTAATTCTCAGGTGGTATATTATGTCACCATACTGCTGAGGGCCTGGCGGCCTTCTTTTCCGCCGCGAACGGGAATTTAAATGTAAAAATCTTTTTATCTGCGGCAGTAAACCCCGGCGATCTGAAAGTGGAGTTATCTCGCCGTTAGGAAAAAGGAAAAGAGGAAACAGCGGCACGGGCCTTGTGTCTGAATTGACTACCGCACAGGGAACACCGCGGATTTCGGCAAGCCAGTTCGCAATTTCTTCCCCATTTTCCAGGGTTGCCGACAGAAGCAATAATTTAACGCGGTGGGGAAGATAAATCAAAACCTCCTCCCATACCACCCCCCGATCAGGATCACTTAAATAGTGTGCTTCATCGAGTATTGCCAGGTCAATGTTAAGGTCAGATAAAGAATACATTACATCATAGAGCTGGTTGCGTAGAATTTCCGTTGTGCCCACAACCACGGGAGCATCAGAGTTTTCTTTTCGGTCTCCGGTTACGATTCCCACTTTGTCCTTGCCCAGCTCATGGATGAATTCTTCATATTTAGAATTTGAGAGGGCCTTAAGCGGGGATCCATACCAAACCCGCTTTTCCTGTTTCAGATATTCTTTGATCGCTTCCAAAGCGATCCAGGTTTTTCCCGCCCCGGTTGGAGCGCTTACCAATACATCAAAAGATTTTAATTTTTCGAGGGCTTCTAATTGGAAATCATCAGGTCGAAATGGTGTTTCCGATGGTATTCCAATTTGAGCAAAAATTCTCTTTAAAGCGGGATGGGTGGTTAACGAAGTGAAACGTTCCCCTTTTTCCCTTTTTGAGAAAGAAAAGCGGTTTTTATGATGTTTTCGTTCTTGGGATGGGGATTTTGATTTTGACAAAGTTTTACGTTAAGTTTTCGATAAACTTTATGGGCATGAGGTAGTTTGAGAGGGTAGCGAAGAGAAGAAGATTAAGAACAATTAACTAATTGGTTTTAAAACCAAAAAAACCATGCTATCTTATTTTTCAGCTCCGCCTCCCCAATGCTTTTTTCGAGCATGCTCTATGACCCTTTTATTAAATATATAGTATCACCAAATTTATAAGATTTGAAATAAAAATTATGAATGTGCGATCAAAAATCGGCCAGCGACTCATGATCGGCCTCCGGGGAACCTCTCTTGATGAGGAAACCCGCGCTTTTCTGAGGGAAATTTCACCCGGAGGAGTAATTTTGTTTTCTCGAAATATTAAAAGCCGGCATCAAGTAAAAAAACTCATCCGAGAAATTAAAAAGGCAGTTAACCCCCCTCCCCTTCTCGCCATTGATCACGAAGGAGGTTTGGTTGTTCGGTTCTTCCGCGAGGTCACGATAATGCCGGGGAATATGGCTTTGGGTGCCATTGGGTCCCCTGAATTGGCATATCAACAGGGCGTCGTAACCGCTCAGGAAATTAAATCAATCGGTTTTGATATTAATCTTGCACCGGTGGTCGATGTGGCGACCAACCCGGATAATCCCGGAATAACCATCCGTTCTTTAGGGGAAGATCCTCACAAGGTAGCCGAATTAGCAGTAAGTTTGGTTCAAGGAACCCAATCACGCGGTGTAGGGACAGTGGCAAAGCACTTTCCCGGAAAAGGAGAGGCAAGCAAAGACGCACATTTCGATTTGCCCAAAGTTGACCTTTCCTGGGACGAGATGAATAACATCCATCTTATTCCTTTTCGTGAATGTATTAAAAGCGGGGTTACGGGTGTCATGTCCTCACATGTCATCTACTCCAGCCTTCCTGGCGTTGATGAGGTCCCCGTAACTTTTTCCTCCGCATTCATAAAAGATTATTTGCGTGAAGAATTGGGTTTTCAAGGACTCATCTTTTCTGATGACTTGGAGATGGGGGCGATAACAAAATTTTTTCCCTTTGCAGAAGCAGTGGTTAAAACCATCCAGGCCGGTCATGACATGGTGTTAATTTGCAGCGATTATGAAAAACAACATTTAGCGTTTCAAAGTCTTATAAAAGCGTGTGAACAGGATAAAAATATTTTGTCAGACATGGAAGATTCTCTCGAAAGGATCCAACGAATAAGAGACTTTTGCCATGCGCCTCAATATCATGACGTTCAAAACACTGCTTCGGCATCCTCCACAGCCCTGGCTAAGAAGATTGCCGAACAATCGATCACGCTCATTCGCGGCCAAGCGCCCGTGCCGAGCAAGCCTGGTGGCAATGATACCATCTACGCGATCATTCCTGACCTCGCAAAGCTTGAGTCAATTGAAGATGGTTTTCAAACCAGGGGAAACAATTTTATTGTAAAGGCGCTCCAAGACCGATTTCCCTATACAATTATAACTGACTTTGTTTCCTTAGATCCTACTCAAGAAGAGGTTGAAAAAGCCGGCAATGAAGCGAAAAAGGCTGATCTGGTTCTGGCTTTTATTTTTAATGCCAAATTTTACTCTGGTCAGAAGCTTCTTCTCGAAACATTGAAAGCCCATCAGCAGAAAACTATCTTCATTTTGATTCGAAATCCTTTTGATGTGCATCTTCTGGATAATGACCTAACCACTCTCATAACTTATGGATACCGCAAAGTCCAGATTGAGGCGGCAATCAAGGTTCTTGTCGGCGATATCCCAGCTTTAGGAAAATTGCCGGTTAAGGTTTAAGGCAGGAGACAGGAGACAGAAGTCAGGAGTCAGAAGTCAGACGTAGGGGCGCAATGTGTTGCGCCCGAGAGTCAATGTAGGGGCGCAGTGCTCTGCGCCCAGGAGTCAGAAGTCAGGAAGCAGAAGTTAGAAGCAAACAGGCAAAATCGTGAAAATTTTTCATTGAAAATATTGAGAAATTTTGATATGATGCTTATTGCTATGAACAAATTCCTGTGTCAGGAGATAATGTTTCATGATACCAATAGATTATGACATGATAATTTTTAAAGAAGAGGAGACTTATATTGCCTATTGTCCGGAGCTTGATATTTCAAGCTGTGGTAATACGGTAGAACATGCTAAGGAAATGTTGAAGACTGCGGTAAGGCTCTTTCTTGAAGAGGCGAGCAAAATCGGCACACTTGATGATATCTTGGATGAGGCAAGATACCGTAAAGATTCGAGCGGACGATGGCAACCGCCTAAGCTGGTAGCAACCGAATTAGTAAGCCTTTCCTGATATGCCGAAAATAACTCCAATATCCGCCCGCAAACTTGGTAAAGTCTTTGAGAAGGCTGGGTTCCAGCGAGTAAGAAGCGAGGGTGATCATTTTGTGTATACAAAGCAGGGCGTCGCAAGACCGGTTGTTATCCCCGATTGGGACGCAATACCAGTATTCATTATTAAAAATAATCTGAGAACAGCCGGAATAACGAGAGAAGAGTACTTCTCGCTTCTGGAAGAGATATAATGGCAAACGATAAACTAAGAAAAAAAGATTCTGCCCGCCTCGTCTGGGATACCAAGCCCAGAAGAGCGCCGAATCCGAAAGACATTGAGTTTCAGACTGCGGAGGTGGTGATTCCCAATCCAAAGGTCGCTGGAGAGCTTCCCTTATCCTTCCGGGATGGACTTTTGGATGATGCGGAGATTGACAAGCAGAAGATGAATCGCCTTATCTGGGGTGATAACCTTCTGGCTATGCAGGCTCTGCTGGCTCAAGGCTACGAAGGCAAAATCAACCTTATCTACATTGACCCGCCCTTTGACTCCAAAGCCGATTATTCGCATAAGATGACCATCGAAGGAAGCGAATTTACTAAAGAACCCTCCGTCATCGAACGCCTTGCCTATAAAGACACCTGGGCCGGCGGCACCGACTCCTATCTCGACATGCTTTATCCGAGATTGCAGTTGATGAAACGGCTTCTGGCGGAGGATGGAGCAATTTACATGCATATTGGTTGGTACGTAAGCCACTACGTGAAAATTATTGCAGATGAAGTTTTTGGAAAAGAAAATTTTCGCAATGAAATCGTTGTAAGGCGCATAAAGAAAAATGTCAGGGAAAGAGAAAAAGTAAAGGCGCTAAATTTTGGTCATGATGTTGTTTTATTCTATGCAAAAAGCGATGCTCACCTGATATTCCCACCTACGAAGAAAGTGGAGCGAGAAGAAAGGTGGCATTCTTTTGAAGCAGCTGGTTATAGGCGAGGAATGGATTATGAATTGTTTGGATGCAAACCCGGACCAGATAATCATTGGAGATGGACACGAGAGAAGGCAGAAGAAGCGATAACACAGGGGATTTTAAGACCTAATCCACGGACCGGCACACCGGAATATTTAATTCCCGCAAGTGGCGAAGATTTACGAGATACTATTTGGGATGATGTGACCGCATATTCATTTAAAACCGGTTATGATACCGAAAAGAAGGAAGACTTTTTAGAGCTAATCCTTCAAGCCTCTTCTAACGAAGGCAACCTTGTTGCTGATTTTTTCTGCGGTTCAGGGACAACCCTTGCGGTTGCCGAAAAACTCAACCGCCGTTGGATTGGCTGCGAGCTGGGGAAGGTGGGGATTCAGGTTACCCGTGCTCGGCTGGTGGAACAACGGGCAAAGCCGTTTCTCATCGAAAACATCGGCAACTACCAGCGGGAGATGATATATCTTACCGGCGGCCGCATTTGGGAAATGCAGCAACTCATCCTGAAACTGTATGGAGCAACACCGCGAGACAAGATCAGCGGCCTTGGCATACGTAAAACCTCAGATGGGGTTGAGGAATTAGTCTATGTTGGTTATCCTGATAGGCCGGTTACCGCTAGGAAGGCTGAGGAGCTTGCCCTGCAGGCGGAAAAGCTCGATGGCCGGGGATACAAACGTCTCATCATCCTTGGCTGGGATTATGAATACAATTACCACCAGGCCCTCGACGCCCGCATGAAATCTGTAGGGGCAAGGCTTGCCTTGCCCAAGGTCGAGGTCATTTCCCGTGACATCCCTCCGGACATTTACGATTACCTGAAAAAGGCGAAAACCGAGGAAGACATCGAAGCCCTCTCCGAAAAGGTCAAATTCTACGAACGACCTTACCTGAAAATGGACACTCCGAAAATAGAAGAGCTGAAGGACGATAAAGTAGAAATAACCCTCAGTATAAAACGTTACGTTCTCATGGATATTCCCATCAGCCAGACCTCGAAGAAGGGACAGGAGGATTATGCTGCCCTGATGAAGATTGCCAAAGACAACTTTGCGGTGCTTATTGATTACTGGGCGATTGACTGGGATTACGACGGCGTTACTTTCAAAAGCCAGTGGCAGGCTTTCCGCGGCAACGGCAAAAAGGCTAAGACTGTTATCACTCAAACAAAAGAAATTCTGAAAAGAAAAAACCACGCTATTGCGGTGAGGGTTGTGGATATCTTCGGCAATGATGCCGGGGCGGTGTTGGAGGTGGAATAATGTCAAATTTCTGTTCTGACTATCAAGAGATTAAAGCAACATTAGATAAACATAATATCAAGAAACTTTATCACTTCACAACTGTAGAAAACTTATCACTGATTTCTAAATGCAATGGATTGTGGAGTAAGGGAAAATTAGAAAAAGATAATCTTCTTGACAAAATACTAACCGGGGGGAATGAATTATCTTTAACCCTTGATAAGGAGTTGGGAAATTGGCACATGGTCCATTTGTATTTTTGTCCACACACACCGATGGTATATAATAAGCAGTCGGAAGCTCATTTATGTTATTTTCTCATTAAGCCTGATGTTGCCTTAAGACAAGGAGTATTTTTTACAAATACCAATGCTACAAAAAAAAGGAATGGACACAAAAGAGCCGAAGGTATCGAGGGCTTGAAATTGATAGACTTCGATGTAATAAAGTTGACATTAAAAACTGGCCCGAAACCGTGGGATCCGACATGGCATCGTAATGTCCAAGCAGAATGCTTAATACCAAGAGAAGTACCCATAGATGATATTGAAGCTATTAAGTTTATTAGTGAAGCAAGTTTAAAGGAAGGTGAGCGTTTATGGGGAAATAAACCGCATCCTCCCTTTAAAATAAATAAGAATCTTTTCCATGAAGGTTTCCCAGTTCTGGACTCAGTTATTTTAACTTCTTCTGACATTTCAAAAGATGATGTAGATTTACAATCATTTGAACACGAAGACAAATTTTGCTTAGGGGTTCAAAAAATCACTCTTCTAACAAGCGTTAAAGCAACACCATGTTTAGAAGCGAAAACAGTTTGGTTTTCAGCAAAAGAAGAAAGAATTCATGAATCAACAACAACCTTTGAAAATGAAAATACATATTGGCATTGGCCAAGCATAAATGCAGTAAACCTATCCGCGGGAGAATATTATGTAGAATATTACATAGGGAATATAAGATGGATAACCATTTCTTTTACCCTATTCGATTTTTAAGGAGGAAGGAAAATGAATGACCACCCTAGTTTTTTAAACTTTAAAAACATAAAGACAACCCATTTAAAAGATAGAATACAAGGGGCATTGGGTTTGAGTGCCGTCGGTGATGCATTAGGATGGCCAACCGAATTTGGAAAATACCCCAGTATTGTTTATAAACGTTTTGGCAAAAATTATCTGACCGACTACATTGATTGGGATAAAGTAATTGGTGGCCGATTCTGGGGATATAGAGAAAAAATTAAAGAAGGCTCTTATTCTGATGATACACAACTAACATTGGCAATTGCCCGTTGTATCAATGCCTACGGAGATTTTGATGCCAATAAATTTGCATATTCGGAATTGCCTTTATGGTTGAGCTACGAAAGAGGGGGAGGTAAAACCATTAAAACCGCTGCCAGAGTTATGGTGCAAAGCAAAAAAGAATGGCTTTTCAATTTTTTTAAACGTGGCGATATTGATTATAGATATGCCGGTGCTAATGGAGCAGCTATGCGTGTTCTGCCAATTGCCATTGTAAATATCAATAATGAAAAAAGGCTTTACACGGACTCATTCAGAAACGCGATTATTACACATGGACACCCGAGGGCAATTCTTGGAGCAATGATTTATGCATCGGCGGTAAGTTATCTTTTGAAAGAGGGTAATATCAGTAGAGAAAATTTTTACAACTATCTAAGGCAAGTTATAGAAATATCCTCTCGATTCCTCAAGGAAGATGATTGGGTTTACAAATGGATGGAGACATGGGACAAAGGAGCCATAGATGGAAAATTTAAGAATACTTTCCAACAAACTCGTAATGAAGTCAAAGGTTACCTTGATAGTATTGAGCAATTACTCCTTGCCGATGATAAAGAATATTATCACCTCACTCGCGCATTTAGTGAGTACAAAGGCTCAGGCATTTCAACCGTGCTCGTCGCTCTCTATATTTTCCTGAAATATTTGGATAACCCTGAATATGGCATCTTAAAAGCTGTAAATATGCTTGGTACTGACACCGACACAATCGCAAGCTTTGTGGGAGGCTTATGTGGTGCTTACTATGGACTATCAGCGATTCGGAATGATTTAATAAATCGATTGCAAGATAAAGATTATATTTTAAAAGTTGCCAGTCAACTGCATGACATTATTACCGGTGAATCACTTACAAATCATATTCCCATCAAATATTTTGATCGAAAAGAATTTTTAATGAAAATACTTGCATGGGAGATTGGCTTACATGAAATGTTTTGGGAAGCTTTATCTGAAGGTGATCAAATAAATCACCCTGCCTTGGGGCGAGGAAAAATATTAAGAAAAGAAATTAAAAAGATTCAGAGGGAAGGATATGTTACTAAACTAATCGAAGTGGTTTTTGATTGCGGACAGACTTGTATTTTTCATTCACGGGTAGCCGATAATGGTGAAGTAAGCGAAAGTTTATCAAGGGAGTTAGCAAAAAATACAACTTTGGAAAGGCCATCCGCGTATGAATTAGATATTCAGGTATAGGGGTAAGAGACCCAAAAAAACAAAAAGTCCCCATTTCTGGAGACCTTTTACCGACCGGGGACACCCCGATCCCATTTCAAAACTGATTCTTGAACGCAAATATTAATCTTAATTAAATTTTAAGAACAAAAAAGGCAGTTGTCAAGTTTTTTTTTGACCTCGTTAGAAAAATAACCAAAGGCTTTCATGGCAAAAATAAAAAATAACCAATCATTTTCTCAAATGCACCTCACCAATGCCCTGGAGGGTGAAGTTAAGGCGTGGGTGGAGCAGGGATGGCCTGGGGTTACGCATACCACGCTGGAGCTTTTTAATTACTGGTTCAAGCGAGACGATGAAGTTACAGAGAAGTTCCACCCCGCTCAGCAACGTGCCATTAAAACCCTCGTTTATTGCCATGAAATTCTTCAGGCAAAAACCCTGCAAGAAGTTTTTGAACGGGTGGCTCCCGAAGCGCTTTATCAGCACCTACCCTTAAAACAAGAAGTCGAAACTATTCCTTTCTCTAAATACGCGTTAAAGATGGCTACCGGCTCAGGCAAGACCTGGGTACTGGCTGCCCTTCTCGTATGGCAATATTTTAACCGGCTTAATGATGAACGTCCGGGGAATTATTCGTTTCGGTTTCTGGTGGTAACTCCTGGGCATGAAGTCTTAAACCGGCTCCTCGATTCTTTTAAGGGAAAACGGGATTTAAAAACCGGCAATCGGAAGCCGGAAACTTCAGACTATAAACGCTCCCTTTTTATGCCCGAAGGCGCGCACTGGCGTGACCGCTTTCATCTCGATATCCTTGAACCTGATGATGTCAAAGCCAACACCACCCCTTCGGACGGGCCTTTTGCCTTTATCACCAACTGGCAGCAGTTCAGACTCAAATCATCAGCCTCCAATTTATGGGATCAATACACCGGGGCGGATGTGGAAGAAATGCCGAGAGGGGAAATTATCGCCGACTTCTTATCCGAGTACCCTGACCTTATTATAATGAATGATGAAGCTCACCATGTCCATGGGAAGAAGTCTGCCACCGGAGAAGAGCTCGTTTGGCGACAATTTATGAATGTCCTATACGACCGGCTCAAAGAGAACCACCAGGAGAAGATGGGAGTATTTTTACAGATTGATTTTTCCGCCACTCCTTTTTATGGGAGCGCGGAAAGGCGTGAATACTTCCCTCACATCATCTTTGATTATGACCTTCTCAATGCCATGCAGGATATGCTGGTAAAACAGCTCTTTCTTGAGCAAAGACAGGCAATCGGAGGAGAATCTTTAGAGGATCTTGACTTCCGGGCAAAACGGTATGAACCGGAAGGAAGCCACAGAAGAGGCGAGATAAAAGCGCTTTCCGACGGCCAGAAATTACTCCTCGACATTGGCCGGAAAAAGCTTGAACAGCTTACCATTGAATTTAAAAACAAAGGGATACATAAAAAGCCGGTTATGATGGTGCTCTGTGAGGATACGAGAGTTGCCGATTTAACTGCTGACCATTTTACCAGACTTACTGATGAAAGTGGTTTTTATTATGACCAAACTAAGGTCCTGGTTATCCACTCTGACCTTAAAGATAAAGATTTGGAAGATGCCAGAAAGGCTCTCGATAAAATAGATTTGGACGATGATCCGCTCCGGGTGGTAATTTCAGTTTTAATGCTCAGGGAAGGGTTTGACAAAAACAATATCTGCGTGACCGTAGTTTTAAGGGCAACGGAAGCTGATTTATTGCTGGAGCAGATTGTGGGAAGAGGACTTCGGCTCATGTTTCCAGGCTATGAATATCCTGAGCTGGTAGATTCAAAGATCGAGGCGTATCACGAAATCCGACGAAAGAAAAATCCCTCCAGTTCCTTTGATTTTCTTTTTGTGGTGGAACATCCGCGGTTTATAGAATTTTACAACAAACTTAAAGACCAGGGATACGTTTTTGGAACTGGGGATACGAGTACAGAGACATCTACCGGAGATATTGTCCCGGTTGACGCTATGACCGAAAGAATTCCTCTCTATGACATTGCCTGGCCAATCCAGATTTTTGATGAGGGAAAACTACCCGAACTATCCCAATTTGATCTAAAAACTCTTTCTCATTACCAAGACGATTTTCATCAGCTTAAAAAATATCTCTCCAAACTCATTATTCAGGAAACCCATGTTCAGACCGGCACAAAGACAAAAGCCTGGAAGCTGGATAATGACTATTTTGACTACTCGCATTTTCTACGCCAGACATCAAGAGCGGTTACTACCAGAGGGAAAACCTCCATTCTCTCCGCCAAACAGGCAGAGATTGCCGAGATTATAGACTCCTATGTTTCCGAATATTGTTTTGGAGAGCAGATTGATTTCACCAATCCTGAAAATTATCAAGTTCTCAACTATCAGCCTGTCTTTGACTATATTGTGGAAACCATAAGCCGGGCAATCATTAAGCTTATTGAGGGTTATAAATTTGAAGTTAAGAAAGGAGTTTGGGGCAAGTTGTCCGATGTTTCGAGAATTATGATTAGGGAGAGCAAATCCGTTGTTACCGAGAGAAGCATTTATCCAAAAAACGGCTATCAGCCAAAAGGGGGAGGTTTTGAACGAGACTTTATGGTGAAAGTGCTCAACCCCTCAGCCAGTATGCTTGCCTTTGCCAAGCTCGACCGAAGGCACAAACTTAAGATTACCTATCGAGATGAAACCGGTATCCTCAGAAATTATGAAGTAGACTTTATCGTAAAAACCCCTGACAGAACTTTCCTGGTCGAGACTAAGGCGGATAAAGACCTGACAACTCCCAACGTTGCCGTTAAGGTAAGAGCGGCAATCGCTTGGTGCGAGCAGGCTTCTACTGTCTCATTGCCAATAGAACTTAATCAACCGCAAGCGTGGGAGTATTTGATCCTTTCAGAAACTTTATTCTATAAAAATCAAGGTTTAGGTTTTGATGCGCTTATCCCTTTCTGTCAGGCGCTAAGAGATAAAATTGTTTCGCAGGCGCAGCGGACGTTGTTTTTGATGTAAACCCCGTTAGAAAATTTTCTAACGGGATAAAGGAGGAGAACATGCTGAAGGAACTGATAAAAAGGAAGGAAGCAATCATCGGGGTGATCGGCATGGGATATGTGGGTATCCCGCTCACGTTGACCTTTTTAAACGCGGGTTTCACCCTTTTAGGCTTCGATATTGATAAAAACAAAGTAATTGCTCTCAATCAGGGAAGAAACTACATCAAACAGTATCCGGCAGAACTGTTTTCCCCGTATCTCAAAAAAAAGAAGTTTTCCGCAACCGCTGATTTTGCAAGACTCGCAGAAGTTGATTGTATTATCATCTGTGTTCCTACCCCTCTCACCAAAATGAAAGACCCTGACCTAACATACATCATTAATACGACTCAGGAGATTGCGAAAACACTCCGTAAAGGTCAGCTTATTGTTTTAGAAAGCACCACGTACCCAGGCACAACCGAGGAAATCGTCCTCCCAAAATTAGAAGAAAAAGGGCTAAAGGTTGAAAAAGATTTTTTCTTGGCTTTTTCTCCGGAACGGGAAGATCCGGGGAACAAAAATTGGAAAACCGCGGACATTCCCAAGGTAGTAGGCGGGGTAGGTCCTAAATCTACCGACATCGCGAAAGAACTCTACCAATCAGCAATTCAACAGGTGGTTCCCGTATCCACAGCGCGCGTGGCTGAAATGGCCAAACTACTCGAAAACATTTACCGGAGTGTGAACATCGCTCTTGCAAATGAGATGAAAATTATCGCCGACCGCATGGGGATTGACATCTGGGAGGTGATTGAAGCTGCTTCCACGAAACCGTTCGGTTTTACACCCTTTTATCCCGGACCGGGACTGGGTGGTCATTGTATTCCCATCGATCCCTTTTACCTTTCCTGGAAGGTACGAGAGTTTAACCTTTCTACCCGGTTTATTGAACTGGCGGGCGAGATTAACACCAGGATGCCTGAGTATGTGGTGGAAAAAACCATGGACGCCTTAAACCTGCACAACAAACCGCTCTCTGAATCAACGGTCCTCATTTTGGGCGTGGCTTATAAAAAGGACATTGATGACATGCGGGAATCGCCGGCCTTAGAAATTATCAAGTTATTCCAGGAAAAAGGAGCACGGGTTCTCTACAATGACCCCTTTTTTGATAAAATTCCTTCGGTCCGGAAAGGGAAGTTTAACCTGGAATCAGCAGAGCTTACTGAAAAGCTACTCCAAAAAACAGACTGTGTGGTGATTACCGCCGCTCATTCCTGCTATGACTACAAGTGGATTGTAAAGCACGCGCCTCTGGTAATTGATACCCGGAACGCAACCCGCGATGTACGTGAAGGACGGGGAAAAATCGTCAAGGCGTAACTGACCTCTTTAGAGGCTCGATCGAATTTTTTTCCAGAGATCGTCTTTGCCTTCTCCCGTGACTGCTGAGAAAAACACCATGTGGTCATCTTCTACCTTGAGCATCTTTTTTAACAGGAACTTCTGATTATTTCTCTGGCCAAAGGAAATTTTGTCTGTTTTCGTCAATACCACCAATGCGGGAATTTTATAGAATCGTAACCATTCCACTAAATCACAATCGTCCTGAGAAGGCTCACGCCGGCAGTCAAGAATAACCACTACGAGTTTTAAATTTTTCCTGCTCTTTAAGTAAGTCTCCACCATTGGTTTCCATTGTTTCTTTATTTCCGCAGGAACCTTTGCGAAACCATACCCCGGAAAGTCAACAAAATATAATTTTTGGTTTATGGAAAAAAAGTTAAGGGATTGGGTTCGCCCCGGTGTGGAGCTGGTGCGGGCCAGGTTTTTTCGATTTACCAAGGTATTCATGAGCGAAGATTTTCCAACATTCGATTTTCCCGCGAATGCTACCTCAGGCAACGTATCCGGGGGATAATCATCACGCTTAAACGCGCTCTTTACAAAATTCGCTGAGATTACCTTCATTCCGATTCCTTACTTCTGACCTCTGGCTAAGGGGCACGGCACGTTGCGCCCCTACGCCTTCTGATTCCTGACTTCTGTTTCCTGAATCCTTAGCGACACATCTCCGGCAACGATTTTTTTTCTTTCTCCATCAGGAGTAAGCAGGATAAGGGCGCCATCCTCATCAATCGCATCCGCGATTCCGGTTTCCTGGAGACCGTCTGAAAAGATAATTACTTTTTTTCCGAGAATAATGGAATAGGATAGCCACTCATCCCTTATATGCTTAGTTTCACCCGATAAAAAACGTTTATAAAGGAGGTCCATATTCTCTAATATCTGCCTAAGAATAGGAAGACGCTTTTGGACCCTTCCTGTTTCTCGTTTAACCGAAGTAGCAAGACTGCCCAACTCCGGTTCAAAAGATGGATCAGCGTTTACATTAAGACCTATACCTACCACGACCCATTTCACTCGTTTCTGGTCGATAGAAACATCCGTTAACACCCCGCAAATTTTCCGGTTATTAATATAAACATCATTGGGCCACTTTATTCCCGCCTTAATTTTAAAAACCGTGTTAAGGGTCTTGCAAACCGCAAGCGAAGCAAACAAGGTCATTTGGAAAACTTTTGAAGGAGCAACTAAAGGATAAAACACTACACTGAATAAAAGATTTTTTTTGGGTGGAGATACCCATTGCCGTTTTAGCCTTCCCTGCCCTTCGGTCTGATAGTCAGTAATAACCAGGGCACCATCGTGAACACCGTGGCCGGCAATCACTTTTGCTTGACTATTGGTGGAATCAATCGTGGGGTAAAAAAATACCTCACGGCCAATAATGGTTGTCTTCAACCCCATGGTGATGAAAGCCGGCAAAAGCTTATCCGGCACGAAAATCAGGCGATAGCCTTGGCCAGGGCGGGAGTCTATTTTACACCCCATCGTTTTGAATTCTTTGATTTTTTCCGAAATCGTAGTCCGGGAAATTTTAAGCTTCCAGCCAATCATCGATCCGGAAAGAAATCCCGAAGAAGATGCCAGGAAGTTTAAAATTTTACTGCCAATTTCTTCTCTCATAATGTCGTGCAATAATATTATTTATATAAGTTTTTTTTACTGCGTTGCATTCTGATCAATTTTCTTATATCATCTTTAAAAAAAATACCAAAACGAATACAAATGTCTTCTCTTACTTTTATTCTTTATTGGAAATGAGCTTTTACCTTAAAGCTGAAAGAGGCTAAAGATGAAAATGGAAAAACACCATAAATTTTCAATCTGGTATGTATTAATAGCGATTTGGGTTGTCCTGATCGTGCATGATGTGATGGTCAATATGTTAGCGATCGAACACATACCGTACAGCGATTTTATAAAGGCCCTGGAACAAGGAAAGGTGTCGGAAATAGCGATTACGTCCGACCGGATTCAAGGAAAAATAAAGACAAACCAGGAGGGAAAAGAAGTGGAAAAAATGTTTACCACAGTTCGCGTAGACCCCAACCTTTCCCAGCTTCTGGAAAAATATAACGTCACCTTTAAAGGGGTCACAGAAGATAACTTTTTAAAAAACCTTGCTTCCTGGGTAATACCCATCCTCATTTTTTTCGGCATCTGGTACTTTATGATGCGCCGGTTGACCGCTCAACAGGGAAGTTTTCTCTCCCTGGGCAAGAAGGCTAAGGTCTATATGGAGGACGAGGTTAAAGTAACCTTCAATGATGTTGCCGGAGTGGATGAGGCACAAGAAGAGCTGGTTGAAGTGATCGAGTTTCTTAAATCTCCAGGGAAATTCACCAAATTGGGAGGAAAGCTCCCTAAGGGTGTACTGCTCGTCGGTCCTCCCGGCTCGGGAAAAACTCTCCTGGCGAGGGCAGTAGCCGGGGAAAGCAAGGTCCCTTTTTTCAGTATGAGTGGTTCGGAATTTGTGGAACTTTTTGTGGGCATGGGCGCGGCTCGGGTACGTGATCTTTTTTCACAAGCAAAAACAAAAGCGCCCTGTATCATTTTTATCGATGAACTTGACGCGCTCGGCAAAGCCCGGGGACTTGGGTTTACCAGCGGCCATGATGAGCGGGAACAAACCTTAAATCAGCTTTTAGTAGAAATGGATGGTTTTGACCCTACTGTGGGCGTGATCCTCATGGCTGCCACAAACCGGCCTGAAATCCTTGATCCGGCGCTTTTAAGAGCCGGCCGGTTTGACCGCCACATCTTGGTGGATCGTCCCGACAAAAAAGGACGAGAGGATATCCTCAAGGTACATCTCAAAAATATCACTATTGACTCTGATGTGGATATTGCCAGCATCGCCGCAATGACTCCGGGTTTTGTCGGCGCGGATTTAGCCAATCTGATTAATGAGGCGGCCCTTCTTTCTGTCCGTCATAACAAGGAAAAAGTGGGCATGAAAGAATTTCAAGAAGCGGTTGAGCGGATCATGGCCGGGCTGGAGAAAAAAAATCGCCTTATTATTCCAAAGGAAAGAGAGATCGTTGCCTATCACGAGACCGGACACGCTCTCGTTGCCCTCGCTTTGCCCGAAACCGACCCGGTTAAAAAAATATCTATTGTCCCGAGGGGAGTAGCCGCTTTAGGATATACCCTCCAGGTTCCAACCGAAGACCGGTTTTTAATGACCAAGACCGAGCTTTTAAACAAAGTAGCCGTTTTGCTCGGAGGAAGGGCGGCTGAAGAAATTCACTTTCAAGATATTTCGACCGGCGCTCATAACGACCTTGCTAAAGCTACCGATATTGCCCGAAGCATGGTCAAAGAATACGGGATGAGTAAAGCATTGGGCCAGATTTATTTTGAGCGTGAACATCAGCCAAAATATCTTGATGTCGGCCTTCCCACCGGAAAGGACTACAGTGAACAAACCGCTAAGACCATTGACGAAGAAGTTAAAAAAATAATCGATGCCCAGTTTGAGGTTGCCAAAGATATCTTAACAAAACACAAAAAAATCATGGATCAAGGCGCAACACTGCTTTTAAAAGAAGAAAACATTGAAGGCACACGGCTTAAAGAAATGCTTTTAGCTGACCAAAAATAAATTTTTCCTTGCAATTTGGGTAAATCCCATTATATTATAGCGCAAGTGGAAAGAACTTATTGTAATTTCCACTATTTATTTAGGAGAATTATAAATCGGGGGCGTAGTTCAGTTTGGTTAGAACGCCGGCCTGTCACGCCGGAGGTCGCGAGTTCGAGTCTCGTCGTCCCCGCTGTAAAATCAAGCACTTACCTTTTTGGTTAAGTGCTTTTTCATTATTGGTTGCGTTTATACGGGTAAGGCTGACCTCAAAAAATCCTATGTTCTCTATATGCTTCTAATGCGTTAAGGATTCTTTCCGCTACAAGTAAATTGAGGTAAGACTTTTCCGATGCAACGGCGATAAACTCCAGCCACCTTTGCTTTTAATAATTTAAACTGATCTTCAACAGTTAAAAAAATAATATTTTGTAATTACAAATAGATAGGTGTGGTAAAAAAGTTCTTGGCACCACAAATTGTTTTTTGGCAACTGAGCTTACTGCGCATCAG
>Ga0068714_10000917_pt1 | contig 48392 bp, 43 predicted proteins | sample MTBNYHSulfiMetaG_FD_62988 | JGI IMG/M metagenome (GOLD analysis project Ga0068714, IMG submission 62988) | Enrichment culture microbial communities from rom New York Harbor, USA that are MTBE-degrading - MTBE-NYH (New York Harbor Sulfidogenic)... | ecosystem: Environmental > Aquatic > Marine >... | reverse complement strand
GTGAGGTATCGGGCGCTCGCCTCGGCGATGAACCCGCTGCGGCTCATGCCGAGACCCTCGGCGGTTATGTCTATCTCGGATACCAGGTCCTCAGGCAGGGATACGTTCACTTTGTACATGGCCATCTCGGCCGCCCCCGTTCTTGGATACACCAGTTGGATACACCGCGAGTGTAGCCACAGCGTCTGACACGGTCAAGGCGCCTGCGAGAGGAGACTCATGGTCCGCCCGGATACGTACGCCGAGGTCCGCAAACACCTGGCCGCGCTTGACGATGCGGCGCTGGAGGCGCGGTTCTGGCAGCTGGCCGAAGAGGTCGTGACGCCGCTCGTGGACCTCGCGCGAACCCACACGTCACCCTCTATCGAGCGGAGCGTGCTCATGCGGATGGGCATCAGCTCGCCGACCTGCCAGGCCGTGGTGGCCGAGTGCGAGAAGCGCGGGCTGCTCGGCCACGGGGCGGGGCACGTCGTGCTCGCGTGCATGCGGGCATGGGAGTGCGAGGCCCCGGAAGCGGCCGCCCGGCTTGCGCGCGGCGAGGGGTGGAACGTGGCCGAAGGACCTGACCGCGAGGGGCTTGCCGTGACGGCCATTGGCCGGGCGCGCCCCGGGGTGGCCCCGCCTTCACCCCTCGACCCGCCGTCACCGTTCGATCCCCATCCGCCACTGAACCCGGCCGACAAGCTGGACGTCTCGACGCTTCTCGATGGCCTGGAGCACTACCGTCCGCGGCGGGAGGGCTGGACCTGGCGCACGCTCGTGCCGGACCAGGAGCTCTACGAGTTCACCTATCGCGAGACGTCCGAGCCGCTCGCGCGAAGCGTCCCGCTGCCGGCCGCGCACTACTTCGAGAACATCGACCCGCAGCCGGACTGCATCGTCACGACCGAGATCGCCTCGGGCCGCCCGGAAGACGACATCCGGCGCCTGCGGATGGCCGCGTGGCACGGCGCGGACCACATCATGGTCATCCGGACGGCAGGCCAGTCGCACATCGACGGCCTGCTCGAGGGGACGCCGGAGGGCGTTGGGGGCATCGCAGTGACGCGCAAACAGTGCCGCCTGACGCGGCGCGCGCTCGATCTCATCGAGGACGAGGTCGGCCGTCCGATCAACTATCACAGCTATGTGAGCGGTGTGGCTGGCCCCGAGATCGCCGTCATGTTCGCCGAGGAAGGCGTCAATGGCGCGCACCAGGACCCGCAGTACAACGTGCTCTACCGCAACATCAACATGTACCGGAGCTTCGTGGACGCGGCCGTGGCCAAGCACATCATGGCCGCAGCCGGGATCCTCCAGATCGACGGCGCACACAACGCCAACGCCACAGCCATCAAGGCGTGGAAGGTCATGCCCGAGCTGCTCGTGCAGCACGCGATCAACTGCGCGTACTCGGTGGCGGTTGGCATGCCGAGGGAGCAGATCGCGCTCTCCACGGTGCCGCCGGATGCGGCGCCCGCGCCGTGCATGCGGATGGACCTGCCGTACGCGATCGCCCTGCGCGACCTCTTCGTGGGGTACAAGATGCGCGCGCAGCAGAACACGCGCTACATGGAGAGCGACGGGCGGGACGCGACGGTCTCGCACGTGATGAACCTGCTCATCTCGCGGCTTACCTCCGCGGATATACAGTCAACGATAACTCCGGATGAGGGCCGCAACGTGCCGTGGCACTACAACAATGTGGCGGCGGTGGACACCGCGAAGCAGTCGCTGGTTGGCATGGACGGCCTGCGCGAGATGGTGAGGGTCGACCGCGAGAACCCCGAACTCAAGGAGCGCGTCCGCGAACTCAAGGAGCGTGCGGTCCTCTTCCTCGAGGCGATGCTCGCCGACGGCGGCTACTTCGCAGGCGTGGAGAAGGCGTACTTCGTGGACTCGGGTGAGTATCCCGAGACAAACGACGACGGTATCGTACGGCACGGAGACGGGGGAGTGGCGGTCGGCACGATCGTCCGGCGCGCAGCGGACTACCTCGCGCCGGTCTGCCACCACTTCGGCGACAACCACCTGCCTGAGGGCTTCCGAGGCGCTGCTTTCGGGGAGTCGGCGCCCTGCGATCTGATCGGCGGCTGCACGTTCTGCGAGCCTGAGAAGGTCCCGTTCATCGACGAGCTCGATCCGACGGACAACGTATCCGTGCGGCTTATGCAGACTGCAGAAGCCCGCCAACGCGGCCTCATAACCCCGGAAGTCCAGTGGTCAGGCGACGGTATCGTCGTCGTGACGATGTTCCTCCCCGCCGCCGTCCGCATCGCCGAAGCCGCTGCCCTCGAGATCGGCCGCGCGATGAACCTCTCGGAATGCGAAGTCATCCACAAGGCCGTCATGCACCCCGCCGAGGGCACGCTCATCGAACTCAAGGGTCGCCTCGATATCGCGATCGACCCCGCCACGCTCACAATCCCGGAGCCGCCAGAAGTGCTCTCCGACGCGGAGATCCGCGACTTCGTCCACGAGCGCCACCTCCGCGTGGTGGCGGCAACCGTTGGGCAGGACGAACACTCGGTGGGCATGCGCGAGATCCTCGACATCAAGCATGGCGGCCTCGAGAAGTGGGGCTTTGAGGCCACGTACCTTGGCACCTCGGTGCCGATCGAGAAGGTGCTGGACGCAGCGATCGAGCACGCTGCAAGCGCCGTCCTCATCTCCACGATCATCACGCATGCCGACGTGCACCGCGAGAACATGGAGAAGCTCGCCGCCCTCGCCGAGGAGAAGGGCGTGCGCGGCAGGTTGCTGCTGATCTCCGGCGGCACGCAGGTCACCGACGAGATCGCGCGCGAGAGCGGCATGGACGCCGGGTTTGGCCGCGGCACGCACGGCATCGATGTCGCGAGCTTCATCGTGCGTGCGCTGCGCGAACGGGGGATGTGAGCGATGGCCGCCGAACACCCGCTCCTCGCGCACCCGCGCCTCTGCGATGCCCTGGTTGCCGAGATCGGCTCGACCACCACGGTAGTCTCGGCCTTTGACGGCCTTGCCGAGTGGCCGCGCACCGAGCCCAGGCTGCTCGGGCAGGGCGTGGCCGCGACGACGGTCCTGCAGGGCGATGTCGGTCTCGGCGTTGATGCTGCGCGCGCGGAACTTGAGGCGGCCACCGGAGCGCTGGCGCCCGCCATCACACTCGCGACCTCCTCGGCAGCGGGCGGTCTGCGGATGACGGTGCACGGGCTCACCGCCAAGATGACGGCAATGGCGGCACGCGAGGCCGCGCTTGGCGCGGGCGGCGTTGTCGAGTATCAGACGGCCGGGAAGCTTACGGACCACGACCTCGCGCGCATCGACGAGATCGCGCCCGGGCTGCTCCTGCTCGCGGGCGGCGTTGAAGGCGGCGACACCGAGACGGTCCTCGCGAACGCGCATCGGCTGGCCGAGATCGACTCGCGTCCGATCGTCGTCTACGCCGGGAACTCGGCGGCGCGCGATGAAGCGCGCGAGGTGCTCGAAGACGCGGGCTTTCGCGTGCGCGTCACGGCAAATGTCTATCCGGGCATCGACGAACTCGATATCGGCCCGGCGCGCGCAGCGATCCACGATGCGTTTGAAGAGCACATCGTGCATGCGCCAGGCATGCAGCGCATCGGAGAGCTCGTTTCCGGCCGCATTCTTCCCACGCCGGGAGCTGTTCTCGTCGCGGCCGAACTCCTGGCCGTCGGCGCGGGCGATCTTCTCGTCATCGATGTCGGCGGCGCCACGACCGATGTCCACTCGGTCACTGACGGCTCTCCCGAGTACCGGGCGATGGCCACCGACCCGCAACCGCACGCCAAGCGTACGGTGGAGGGCGACCTCGGCACGTTCGTGAGCGCCCGCCACGTGGTCGCGCTCCTGCCCGAGGCCGAGCGTCCCGACGTGCTGCCGCAAGCGATCCCGGCGTCTGTCGAGGAGATCGCAGCGGCCGTGGCGCTGGCACGCGCGGCGGCGAAGACGGCCGTCGAGCGGCACGCCGGGCATTTCGCGCACTTCTACACGCCCACAGGGCGCCAGACGGTGGTCCGCGGCCGCGACCTCACCGCATGCCGTCTCGTGATCGGCACAGGCGGCGCGCTCACGCGTCTGCCCGGCGGGCAGGCACTGCTCGAAACGGTCCGGGCCGCAGGCGCTGCGGGCGGCGGCGCGAGTGCTGTTGCCGCTGGAGCCGCGCGGGACATCGCGCCGGCGGATCGCCTGCTCCCGCCCTCCGATGCCCGCTGCCTCCTCGACCGCGACTACGTCTTCGCCGCGTGCGGGGCGCTCTCCACACACTTCCCCGAGGGCGCGGTCCTAGCGCTTATGCATGCGAGCGTCGGACTGTCCGCGCCGACCGCGCCCGTCAACGCCGGTGCCGCTCCCGGAGCCGACGCCTCCGTCATCGCTTCCGAGGAGGCCTGATGCTCGCCCGCGCAACGGTCACCGTCAGCCTCTCCAAGATCACCGAGAACACCCGCGCCATCGGTGCGAGTCTTCCCGGCATCGACATCGTCGGCGTCACCAAGGTCACGTGCGCATCGCCCGAGATCGCAGGCGCGATGCTCATCGGTGGTGTGTCCGCCCTGGCCGACTCGCGTCTCGAGAACCTCGAGCGCATGCGCGATGCCGGCCTGCCTGGCCCGTTTTGGCTGCTCCGCGCTCCCACACCCTCCCTCGCCGACGACGCTGTCCTCCTCGCCGACGTCTCGCTCGAAAGTGAGATCGCCACAGTTGAGGCACTCAACGCGGCCGCTGCGGGTGCCGGCATGCGGCATGCGATCGTTGCGATGATCGACCTCGGCGATCTGCGCGAAGGCATGCTGCCCGCCGATCTCCCGGGCTTCCTGGCCCGCGCGTCGGCGCTCGAGAGCATCGACATCCTTGGCGTCGGCACGAGCCTCACCTGCTACGGCGCTGTCGTGCCCTCCCGGGAGAACCTCGGCGAGCTGGTTGCGCTCGCCCGCGCCGCCGAGCGCCAACTCGGACACCGGCTCGTCGTCAGTGGCGGCATGTCGAGCTCGATCGAGCTTGCGGCGGCTGGACACATGCCCGAAGGCGTTACGAACCTCCGCATCGGCGAGAGCATCCTTCTTGGCGTGAGCACGGTGACACGCCTCCCGCTGCCCGGCCTCCACACGGACGCGATCACCGTGGACGCGCCGATCATTGAATGCATGCGCAAACCCTCGCTGCCGCGCGGCGAGATCGCGCAGGACGCGATGGGCACAACGCCCCGTTTTACCGATCGCGGCGAGCGCCTCCGCGCTATTTGCGCGGTCGGTCAGCAAGACGTCGTGCCGCATGGCCTGACGCCGCTTACGCCGGGCGCCGAAGTGCTCGGCGCGTCGAGCGATCATCTGATTCTGGACGTTGACGCGATGGATCCGCCGCCGCGTGTGGGCGATGCGATTCGGTTCGTTCCGGGCTACTCGGCCACACTGCGGCTGTTCACCTCGCCGTACGTGGAGAAGGAGTTCGTGTAGCGTCTTACCGCCCGAGCCAGCGCTCGTACCACTCGAGTGCGAGCCGGGATACTTCCTCGAGGGCGCCGGGCTCCTCGAACAGGTGCGTCGCTCCAGGCACCACGTCGAGCCGCTTCTCGCGTGCCGGAATCGCCGCGAGCGCCTGCCGATTGAGCTCCATCACCTCGAGGTCCCCGCTGCCGACGATCAACAGCGTGGGTATGTGGTCGCGGTCAAGCGCCTCTCCGGCGAGATCCGGACGGCCGCCACGGGAAACGATGGCCTGGACGTCTCCGTGTGCATGCGATGCCGCCACGATGGCCGCCGCCGCCCCGGTGCTCGCCCCAAAGTAGCCGAGCGGGAGATGCGCGAGATCCGGCTGCGAGCCGATGGCGTGGGTTGCCGCGAGGAGACGCTCGGAGAGCAGCCGGATGTTGAAGCGGTTGGACCAGTCCAGGTCCTCCTCGGCGGTCAACAGATCGAAGAGAAGCGTGCCGAAGTGTCCGGATTCCCTCAGTGACGATGCCACCGCACGGTTACGCGAGCTGAGGCGGCTCGAGCCGGAGCCGTGGGCGAAGATCACCATCCCGCGTGGCCGGGCGGGCACGGCAAGGTCGCCCGTCAGGATCGCGTGGTTTGCGGTGATCAGGATGCTTGCGGTCATAGACCCTCCGTTCAGAGGGTGAATACCCGTTGCGGTCCGGCCTAGTCCTGAAATGACCACTCGCTCGCGTTCATCCGTGCGCTCCCGTGGGATTGGCACGACGGCACCACGCCGGGTCGATGGGGACGGCAGCCGAGTTCAGGTTTCCACAGCTTCGAGTTTGTATCTTGCAGTTACAAACTCGGCTTGCTACTTTCGGCGTCGAAGAAGTCCGGACCGCTCCCGCTACGTGACGGTCCCCGCACCCATGGCCGTGAGTTGAGTCGCCGTAGCTCCAGAAGGGATCTGTCATGAAGGGTTGGGAATTCACCACCACGCACGTACCGTTGAAGCTCATCGAGAAGGCAGATCCTGTGATTGCGCCGGGGAATGTCGTGATCGACATCAAGGCCAGCGGACTCTGCCACTCGGACGTGGGTGCGCTTGAGGACGAAGGCTGGCTTGAGCTCATAACGTTCCGGCCGCTGATCTTCGGCCACGAGTTTGCGGGCGTCATCTCCGAGGTCGGCGAGGGAGTCACGGACTTCAAGGTGGGCGATCGGGTTGGCGTTTGCCCGGTGGGCAAAGACGGCACGTCGCCCGGCTATCACCGCGATGGCGGCTACGCAACGAAAGCCATGGTCCCGGCGGCCGATCTCGTGCGCATTCCCGAGAATGTCACGTATGCGCAGGCGGCCGCGGGCACGGACGCCGGTATGACCTCGTATCACGCCATGTTTGTTCGTGGCGGCGCCAAGGCCGGGATGAAGGTTGGCGTGATCGGTGTCGGTGGATTGGGGCAGATGGCGGCGCGTGCGGCCGTGGTCGCCGGCTGCGAAGTGTACGCATGCGATCTCAGCGCTGCCGCTCGCGAACTCGCGCTGGAAGTCGGCTGCAAGGAAGTCTTTGAGAGCGTCTTGGACCTGGCGGCCGTCGCCCCGGAACTGATCGTGGACTACGCGGGGTTCGGCACGACGACGGCTCAGGCGATTGAAGCCGTCGGACTCGGCGGTCGTGTCGTCCAGGTCGGGATGGGCAGGCTGGAAGCCACGATCAACACGCGCTCGTTGATTCTCAAGCAGGTGGACTTGGTCGGCAGCATGGGCGGCACGGTCGATGACATCGCTGCCGTGTACGCTTTGTTCGCATCTGGCGATCTCGATCCGCTCATTACGGAGATCGCGTTTGAAGACATCGGCGAGGGCCTCGATCGGCTCGCCCGCGGCGAGGTCAAGGGCCGTCTGGTCGCAGTAATCTAGGCGCGCCGTTTTTGACTTCTCCGCCACTGACCCGCTATAGTGTCGCCAACTTAATACGCAAAACCGCTGAAGCGGGAGTCAAACCGTAAGGGGCACTCACAGAGAGCGAGGGACGCTGAGATCCTCGCAGTAGGTCCAACGGCAAATGGTCCGCCAAGGGTGAGGGGAAAGGCCCCATAGGCCGAGTATCCAAGACGTAGGCCCGCGTTAAGGGCAGAAGATGTGTTGGCATCTTCGTAAGAGTGGGTCGGCGTCTAGGCGCAGGCCAAAAAAGGTGGCACCGCAGGTACTCACAAGAGACCTGTCCTTTTACAAGGGCAGGTCTCTTTTTTGTTCCCGCCCCACTCTTGCGGGACCGGCACGACGGCAGAGCGTCAAACGTCCGCAAGTGCAGGTAGTCACAAGAAAGGGAGTTACACCATGAACGAGAACCCAGCAGCACCCATCAAGCGCGAAGTTGCCGAGAAGAAGGTCGCCGGACTCGGCGTCTCTGATCTCGTGCTGGTGGCCGTCCTCCTCGCGGCGGGCGTTGTACTGAAGCTCACGGTGGGAAGTGTAGTGAACTTCTTCGGCATGAAGCCGAACTTCATCATCGCGGCGTACTGTCTCGCGATCCTGCTCATCAGGCCAAAGGTGCTCCACGCGCTGATCATCGGTCTCATCGCCGGAGCGGTGTGCCAGTTCCTGCCGGGGACGCCGTACCTGAACTTCGCGTCGGAGGCAGTTGGCTCGGCCGTGATGGCGCTTCTCGTGGCGGTGCCGATGAGCATCAAGAAGTTCGACCTGCACCCGCTGCTCGCCACATTCATCGCCACTCTGCTGAGCGGGGCAACCTTCATCGTCTGCCTCTTCGTGTTCGCGGGCGCGGAGCCGTCGAGCCTGGTTGCCTACATCCCGATCGTGGGTCTGACCGCTGTCATCAACGCAATTCTCGTGCAGGTGCTCTATCTGCCGCTCAAGGCCGCCCTCAAGAAGTAGCGCCCAACTCCGGCCGCCTGCTCATTCCCGGGCCAGCGGCCGGAGCACACAAGCGAGAAAGCAGCACCAATGATTTCGATAGACCGGCTGACATTCACGTATCGCGACAGCGAAGCCCCGGCGCTCAGGGACGTCACCCTGGGTATCGCGCCGGGGGACTTCGTGGGCGTCATCGGCGCATCGGGCGCGGGTAAGTCCTCGCTGATCTCGGCGATCAACGGGCTCATCCCGCACTACCTCCGGGGCGACTTCTACGGCAGTGTCACCGTCTGCGGCCTGGACACGGTGGACGCCTCGCTCACCGACATCTCGCATCACGTGGGCACGATGTTCCAGGACACCGAGAGCCAGTTCGTGGCCACCTGCGTGGAAGATGAGGTGCTCTACGGCCTCGAGAACTTTGGCATCCCGGCTGCCGAGGCGTACCCGCGCGTGGCCGAGGCGCTCGAGCTGCTCGGCATTGCCGGGCTGCGCAATCGGGACATCGCCGGACTCTCGGGTGGTCAGAAGCAGAAGGTGGCGCTTGCCTCGGTGATCGCGCTGAGGCCGCGGATCCTGCTGCTCGACGAGCCCACCGGCGAACTTGACCCGCGGAGCACCCAGCAGGTCTTCGACATTCTCGAGCGGCTGAATCGCGAGTACGGAATCACGATCGTCGTGGTGGAGCAGAAGCTGACTGTGCTCGCGCAACATGCCCGCACGCTCGTGCTGCTCGATGACGGCGCGATCCGCGCGGCCGGACCCACCGCGGAGGTCCTCCAGCAGGGCGACCTGCTCGAGGAACTCGGTCTTGCGCGTACGGGTGTGGCCGAGTTCTCGTCGCACCTCATGAGTGCAGGCCTTGTTGGCACGATCGCGACGACCGTTGATGCCGCCGAGGCGCAGGTTAGGAGTCTCCTATGCTGATGCATCTGGATCGTTCCGCGCATGCGGCGGTGGAGTTTGCGGACGTCTCGTTCTCATACGCAAAGTGCGGGCCCTCGATCAGCAACATCACGTTTGCGGTCCGGCCGGGCGAGTTTGTGGCGCTCATTGGCGCCAACGGGGCGGGGAAGTCCACGGCCTCGAAGATGGTGAACGGACTTCTCCGGCCGAGTGCGGGTACCGTCCGCGTGTTTGGGACGGACACGGCAGGCGTGAAGATCTCGGCGCTTGCACGGCATGTAGGCTATCTCTTCCAGAATCCGGACCGCCAGATCTGCCAGCAGACCGTGGGCGGCGAGATTCGCTTCGGGCTGCAGGTGCTCGGATTCGAGCCGAGCGAGATCGATGCCCGCACCGCGCGCGCATGTGAGACATTTGACCTCGACGTCGCGGCGAATCCTTTCGCCCTCAGCCGAGGCGAACGCCAGCGCGTGGCACTCGCCTCCGTGCTCGCCGTGGCGCCGGAGATCCTCGTGCTCGACGAGCCCACCACCGGCCTTGACGCCCGCGAGTCACGTGCCGTGATGGAATACATCGCCGGGCTCAACCGCGAGGGCCGCACCACAGTCATCATGGTGAGTCACGATATGGACGCCGTGGCCGCCTACGCGTCGCGCGCGCTCGTGCTTGCCGACGGCGAACTCGTCGCCGATGCCCCCGTAGACCACGTTCTCCGCGACACAGAGGTCATGCGCCGTGCGTCGCTCGTGCCGCCGCAGATCCACGAACTCTCCGCCCGGCTGGCCCCGGACTACCCGGATCTCAGTGACTTCACGTGCCCCCGGGAGATGGCGAATGCGGTCATAGAGCTTGCTGAAGGAGGGGACGGCGTTGAGAAATCTGCTTGATTACCAGGAGGGCGGAACCGTCCTCCATCATCTCAACCCGATCGCCAAGCTCTTCATCGCGATTGCGATCTGTATCGCGGCGTTTGCGGCCAGATCGCTCGTGCTGCTGGCAGCGCTCCTCGTTCTCGACATCGCGCTCGGTTTCGCGGCTGGAAACGGGAAGAACACGCTTGCGCTCGTCAAGAGCCTCGGCATCGTCTCGATCTTCCTCTTCGCTCTGCAGCTGCTGTTCGTCCGCAGCGGCACGCCGGTGCTCCTGTTCGTGACCGACGAGGGCCTGCGCGTTGCGGCAACGGTGGTGCTCAAGATCGTGGATGCGACGCTGCCGCTCGCACTCATGCTGCAAATCACCCGTTTCAATGACCTCACCAACGCGCTCGTCTCGGTTGTGCACCTGCCGTACAAGTACGCTTTCACGATCACCACAGCCATGCGCTTCGTGCCGGTCTTTGCCGACGAGATGGCGGGGATCATGGAAGCGCAGACGGCTCGCGGCGTGGAGTTCGACGAGAAGAACGCGCTTGCCAAAGTGAAGCTCATCCTGCCGCTCTGCGTGCCACTGCTCATCAGCTCCGTGCGCAGGAGCGAACAGATAGCGATGGCCGCCGAGGTCCGTGGTTTCAACCTGCGCAGCCGCGTTTCGGCGTACAAACGGTATCCGTTTGCAGCAGCGGACTTTGCTGCGTTTGCGGTGTTCGCACTCGTTGCGGCGGTGGGGGTCGTCTTCTAGCAGATCCCGCACTGACGTGGGCATATTCCCCGGTGCACGGTCGTCGGCGCGCACCGGGAGGTACCGCAATGGACAGCATCTGGTTGGCGCTTTTCTGGACAGGTCCGGTTGGCGTAGGCGCGTTCCTCGCGGGGCTGGGCGTCCTGTTCTGGGGCATCAGCCGGCTGAGAGACAAGAAGGCCTAGCCCGCCGCCTCCCGCTCGCTGTGTCCCCGCACTCCGAAGTCTCGCTTAAGCGACATTAGACCCCTGCCGATAGACGAATGGTAGGCGGGCGAAGACAAGCGGTGGCAGGGGCGGTCGTATGGATCTGGGAACCAAGGTTACAAACTACGTATCGCGGGTGCTGCTTGCGCTCTCGGTGCTGTTCCTCATCCTTGCCGGTCTTGCAATGCTCTCCGGCAAGGACCAGATCGATGGCGCTGTCGTCCGGGAGATGTTCGGCTCGCTCGGATTGTTCGCGCTCGGTATCCTCGCAATGGTGGTGCTTACCACGCTGACCCTCCGGCGGGGGTTGACGGAGCTGGTCCTCTCCAAAGTCTCGCTGCTCGATGGAGCCGTGGGGCGGATGCAGGTGACGGGCCATCCTGAGCCGATCGAGATCGACGGCGATGATGAGCTGCACACGCTCAGCGTGAACGTTCTGGCGATGGTGACCGCGCTAGAGAGCGCCCGCAACGAGGTTGAGGCGCGCGTTGAGGAGCGTACGGCCGATCTGCAGCGCGCGCTCAAGGATCTGCGCGCGGAGACTGCCAGCCGGGAGGCCGCCGAACAAGAGCGGCTCGCGTCGGAAACGAAGTACCGCGTGTTGATCGACAACCTGCAAGACGTTGTCCTCACACTCACCTCCGACGGACACATCGGCTACGCGAGTCCGAGCGCGGAACGGGTATTCGGGTTGGAGCCGGGGAAGCTCGTTGGCGTGCCGATCGATACGATGCTCGAGCACGAGTCGGCAAATCACCTGCGTCATGCGCTGGCGCGCGGTCTCACGCTTGGCGCCAGTCCGCTCGCGCTCGAGGCCGTGACCGCCGAGGGAAGCTCGCTCGACATCGAAGTGGGGCTCACACCCCTGACGGACGCGCCCGGCGAGTTCCAGGCGATCGTGCGCGACGTGACCGCGAGGAAGCGGCACGAGAGCGAGCTCCTCCACATCGCCAGCCACGACTTCCTGACCGGTATGCTCAACCGGCGCCGCTTTGAAGAGGAACTCAAGCGCGAAATCGCCCACGCCGAGCGCCGCAGCACGTCCGGTGCGGTGCTGTGGCTCGATCTGGATGACTTCAAGGACGTGAACGACACGCTCGGGCATCACGCCGGGGACGAACTCCTGATCGCGATCGGCGGACGGCTCGCTCACGTGGTGCGAGCCGAAAGCATCGTGGCGCGCATCGGCGGGGACGAGTTTGCCGTCCTGCTGCCCGGCGCAGACAGGGCCGAAGCCGAGGGCGCCGCCACGCGGCTCATCAGCGAAATAGGCCAGGTAAGCGTTGAGATCGAAGGCCGGGTGACACGTTCGACGGCGAGCGTCGGCGTTGTCGTGTACCCGGAGCACGGCATGGATGCCGAGGATCTGCTTGCCCGGGCCGACATGGCCATGTACCGCGCCAAGGAGCTTGGACGCGCCCGCTACCAGGTGTTCGACGAGGCCGAGGGATGGCGCGCGCATATTGAAGACGGCCAGGCGTGGGCCGAAATGCTCGAGAGCGCGCTCGCCGAAGGCAATCTCCAGGCGTTCGCACAGCCCATCACGTCCATGGCGGGCACGGGCATCGTACGCTACGAGTTGCTCGTGCGCATGAGCGATCTGGACGGCGGATCGATCCCACCCGCGCGATTCTTGCCGATTGCCGAGCGGACCGGGCTGATAGTAGACGTGGACCTCTGGATGCTGAGCGAAGCCATCCGCATCCTTGAAGCCAGTCCCGACCAGGCGTTCGGTCTCTCGGTGAATGCGTCTCCACGGACGATCCGGGACGAACGATTCCTGCGGGACCTGACCCGGCAGGTGGAGGCGGCCTCGATCGACCCCGCCCGTCTCACGATCGAGATCACCGAGACCGCCATCCTGATCGACGTCGCGAAGGTGAAAGACACGTTGTGGCGGATCAGGCAGCTCGGCTGCCGGGTGGCGCTTGATGACTTCGGATCCGGCTTCACGTCATTCCTGCACCTGAAGCAGCTCCCGATCGACGACATCAAGATCGACGGCAGCTTCGTGCTCGGCATGAGGGACAACGAGAACGACCGGCATCTCATTCGTGCGATGGTGGAGATGTCACGCGGACTCAACATGACGACTACGGCCGAGTTCGTGGAGTCCTCCGATTCGCTCGTGGCGCTGGAGTCGCTCGGCGTGGACATGGTCCAGGGATACGCGATCGGTCGGCCGAGTTCCGCCTGGGAGATGCTCCACGCGTCCGATCTGTTGACCCTCAAAGTGCCCGTGGCGATGTAGGCGGGGTTTGCCTGGGGTACGCTTTCGGGAATGGAGATCGAAGGAACCAGGACGCGCGAAGGGCGGAGACATGCGGGGTGCGGACGAGCGGAACGAGCGCGGCGGCCAGGAGGCGGGAGAGGGGCCCGGCATCTCCGAGGGGCCGAGCGTCGCGGAGGAGCCCGACATCTCAGAGGAGCAGACCGCGCCCGGGGACGGGAAGGATCCCGTCCGGGCAAAGGCGGCGCTCATCGATCCCGCGTCCATGAGGGTCGTGTGGGTGAACGAGTCGGCCGCGCAGGTCCTCGAGAACCGGGTGAGCGGCCCTGTAGACAGCATGACGCTCGATCAGCTGGTCCCGATGGCCGAGTCGCTCGGCGTGCCCGAGGCGCTGCGTGTGGCGAGCGACACGGGAGCGCCGCAGCATATGCGCGCCGACGTGATCTCGATGACCAGGGGCAACCTCTCGATTGTGGCGTCGGTCTACCGCCTCCCGGATGGGATGTTGCTACTGCTCAGCGAGCATGCCTGGCACATGGAGCGTCCCGCGGAAGGCACGGGCGCCCCGCGCCGCGGGCGGGGCGCGGCCAGAGGCGGAGGCGCTGCAGGGGGGTCCGCGCGCTCGGGGCGCTGATACGCCCCTGACGCTTGCCTGACGGTCAGCGCAGCGGGACGCCGTGATCACCCGCTTGGGTACGAACACGGGGACGCACACCCAATCCGAGGAGGCGCACCCGTGGCCGCACCGGCAATCGGTACCGAACTCCGCGTGAAGATCGGCGGGGAGGCCGGCTTTGGCATCAAGGCGGCAGGGCAGATGCTGGCCCGCTCCTTTGCCGCCGCCGGACTCGAGATCTTTGACCTGAGCGAGTACCCGTCGCTCATCCGCGGCGGCCACAACACGTACACGCTGCGTGTGAGCCAGCGTCCTATCTTGAGCCACGTCGAGTCCGTCGACATCCTCGTGGCGCTCAACAGCGAAACCGCCGAGCGCCATGTCGGAGAACTCGTCCCCGGCGGTGCCGTCATCTTCGATCCCGCCGACGGCGCGCAGGGGTGGGCCGAGGGCCGCGATGTCCTCCCGGTTGCCGTGCCGCTTGCGGACATCGCCAAGCAAGCCGGCGGGGTGATCATGCGCAACACGGTCGCGCTCGGCGCCGTCCTCGCGCTCGTGGGTTTTCCGCCGGAGTTCCTCGCGGACGCGCTTCACGCTCAGTTTGCCCACAAGGCCGCCGCGATCGCCGAGTCAAACGTTGCCGCCGCCAGTGCCGGATACGACCACGTGCGGGCGGCCGCGCCGGACTTCTGGCTGAGGATCGAGCCCGTGCCGCACGCGCCGCGACGGCTGCTCGTGGATGGGAACGAGGCAATCGGGCTAGGCGCGCTTGCGGCGGGAATCGGCCTGTACGCGGCATACCCGATGACGCCGGCGTCGTCGCTGCTGCACTTTATGGCGGCCCACGACAGGAGCGACAAACTGGTGGTGAAACACACGGAGGACGAGATCGCCGCCATGAACATGGTGGTTGGCGCCGCGTTCACCGGTACGCGCGCGATGTGTGCGAGCGCAGGCGGCGGCTTTGCGCTCATGGTGGAGGCGTTTGGCATGGCCGGCGTGAGCGAGAGCGCGGTTGTTGTGGGCGTGTTCACTCGCCCGGGTCCGGCAACCGGTCTTCCCACCTGGACAGAGCAGAGCGACCTTCGCTACATCATCCACGCTGCGCAGGGCGAATTCCCGCGCGTCGTGCTTGCGCCGGGCGACCGTACGGACGCCTTCGACCTCACGTGGAAGGCGTTCAATCTCGCCGATGCGCTGCAGACGCCGGTGGTGATCCTCGGCGACAGCTACCTCTCGGACAACCGTGAGACCGTGCCGTATCTTGACCTTGACGCGATCACCGTGGAACGCGGCAAGCTCGTCGCCGAGGGAGATATGGCCGAGCACCCGGAGGCGCTCGGGGCCGACGGCCGGTACCTGCGCTACAAGCTTGCCGATGACGGTGTCTCCTGGCGCGCGCTTCCCGGTGTCACCGGTGCGCTGCAGATCGTCAACTCCTACGAGCACGACGAGTATGGCTACGGCCAACTCGGCGAGATCGCGTACGAGCGCGCCACACAGAACGAGAAGCGCATGCGGAAGCTGGAACTCGCGCGCAGGCTCGTGCCGCCGCCAGCGTACTTTGGCGCACCGCCGGGCGATGCCGACGTGAGCCTGCTCGTGTTCGGCACCACCAAAGGCCCCGCGCGGGAGGCGCTCCGCTGGCTCGCCGACGATGGTGTCAGCGTGGCGCTTATGCAGGTCGTAACCGTGTGGCCGTTCCCCGCCGAGGAAGTCGCGGCGTTTCTCGCCGCGTCCAAGCGGGCGATGATCGTAGAGGGCAACTATACCGGGCAGCTGCAGGGACTCGTGCGGCAGTACTGCCTGCGGGACGTGGACGCGACGTTTCACCGCTACGACGGGCGTCCGTTTTCGCCCGAACGTATCTACGCGCATGTCAGGGAGGTGATCGGCGATGAGTGAGAACGGCGGGACGGCGATGGGCGCCAGCGGCGGGATGGCGATGGGCGTCGGCAGCGCAGCGGCGAGCGATGGTAACGGCGCGACGGCCGCTGGTGTCACCGTCGCGCGCCTGGAAGCAGCGCTCGAGCCCACCTGGTGCCCCGGTTGCGGGAACTTCGCGATGTGGCGCGCGCTCAAGGAGGTGCTGGAGGAATTCGGGCTCGGGTTTGAGGAGTTTGCGGTGGTCTGGGGAATCGGTTGCCACGGTAACGGTGCAGACTTCCTCGCGTGCCAGGGGTTCCACGGACTGCACGGCCGCGCACTCCCGGTGGCAACCGGGATCGCGCTCTCAAACCCGGATCTCAAAGTGATCGTGGAGATGGGCGACGGCGACGGCTACGGCATCGGCGGCAACCACTTCCTGCACTCGGTCAGGCGCAACATCGATCTTACGGCCATCGTGCACAACAACCAGATCTACGGGCTCACCACCGGGCAGGCGTCGCCCACCTCGGACCAGTTCATGAAGTCGCCGAGCACGCCGGGCGGCGTGGTGGAGGAGCCGGTGAACCCGGTGGGCGTGGCCGTGGCGCAGGGCGCCACGTTTGTGGCGCGCGGCTTTGCGGGCGACATCCCGCACCTCAAGAGCCTCTACCGGCAGGCGATCGAGCACCGGGGATTCGCGCTCGTGGACGTCTTCCAGCCGTGCGTGACGTGGAACAAGATCAACACCTTCGCGTGGTTCCGCGAGCGCGTCTACAAGCTCGAGGACAAGGACGGCTACGACCCCACGAGCCGGACGATGGCGTTTGAGGAGTCGCTCTCCACGTTCCACGAGCTGACCTGCGCGCCGGATGAATGCCGGGTGCCGATCGGCGTCTTCTATCGCGAGGAGGGTGTGCCCACCTACCAGGATGGCCTGCCCCAGCTCGACCGGCCGATGTGGCAACACGCGCGAGCGCCGAGGGATATCAGCCGCGCGATGAGGGCGTACGTGGTGGGTGAGGAGTGAGTGATGCTCGTTGGCGGCCTATTCTTGTGGTCTGGCAGCGGCCACGGTGGCGGCGTGCATGAACGGTTCTTGGCCAGTGACGGTCGGCTTCCTGGCAGTCGGCATGTTCGGCGTCGTGGCGGCCGTGCCTCTGGGGGCTGCAGACTGAGATAAGCTTCCGTCCTTGGCACACCGGGCGCGGCCGATGGCGTCCTGTCGTTGACACTCGGTGGGAGCGATCGCTTGCTGCCCCGGTCGTGATCGTGAGAGAGGAGCGGCGGTCTGGTTCCGGCACTATGCCTGACCGACGATGAGCACCTCGTAGCCGTCAAGCTGCGCAGCATCCCGGTCGATCTCCTCGCCCGCAGCGTGCCGCGTTGAGAGAAGAACGCGCCAGACTCGGTCCGCGTCCGCATCAGGCCCGGTGTTCCCTTCGGCGTTCTGATGGGTTCCCACCCCGGCCCGCAGACATCGCCCGACATCGCGCACCCGCCCCGAGAAGTTCAGGAACACCGCTACTTGCTGCCCCTCGGCCTCGCGCACGTATGCGAAGACGTCCTTCGGTGTGCCTGCGATCGTGCGGTAGGAACCCTCCCGAAGCGCAGGAGTCTCCGAACGCAGGCGGATCAGCCGCCGATACCAGATGAGCAGCGAGTGCGGATCGTCGCCCTCGTCGGCCACGTTGCGCACCGCGTACGAGGCGTCCAGCGGCAGCCACGGCTCGCCGTCGCTGAACCCCGCGCCCTCCTCGGCCGTCCATTGCATGGGTGTACGGGAGCCGTCGCGGCCGAAAGGGAGGGGCCACAGGCGCTTGCCCACCGGGTCGTCGAACTGGCGGCGCGGGAGGTGGCTGGTGGGCATGCCGATCTCCTCGCCGTAGTAGAGGATCGGCGTGCCGCGCAGGGTGAGGAGCATGGCGGCGGCGAGCTTTGCCCTCGGCTCGGCGTCGCGGCGTTTGCGGCGGCTGAGGCGGGAGTAGGTGCGCGGCAGGTCGTGGTTGTTAAGGTAGTAGCAGGGCCACGCCGACGGCGGGATGTGCGCTTCCAGCCACTCCACGGAGCGACGGTAGTCCCTCGCGTGCCACCAGCGCGTGGCAAAGTTCAGGTAGAAGGCGAGGTGCAGCGCATCGGTGCCATCGCCGAGGCAGGCGAGGCAGTCCTCGGGGCGGTCGGTGTAGACCTCGCCCATGAGAGCGCGTCCGGGGTAGGCGTCCGCGAGGTGCCGGAGGGTGCGGACCGTCTCGAAGCTCTCGGGCTGCGAACGGTCGTAGAGGTGCCGCTGCCAGCCGTAGGGGTGCCAGCCGGGCTGGTAGGGGTTGTTGCGCAGGTGCTCGTCCTCGTAGAGGAAGTTGATGAGGTCCAGCCGGAAGCCGTCCACGCCCTTGTCCAGCCAGAAGCGCGCGGTGGCGAACATCTCGTCGCGCACGGCGGGGTTGCGCCAGTTGAGGTCGGGCTGGAAGGGGAGGAAGGCGTGGTAGTAGAACTGGCCGGTGCGCGGGTCCCGCGTCCAGGCGCTGCTCTCGATGACGGCCCGCCAGCGGTTGGGCGGCCGCCGGAAGGCCTTGCCGTCACGCCAGACGTACCAGTCTCGCCTGGGGTTGTCGCGCGAGGAGCGGGACTCGAGGAACCACGGGTGCTCGTCCGACGTGTGGTTGAGCGCGAGGTCCATGATGACGCGGATGCCGCGCGCGTGGCACTCGGCGAGGAGTGCCTCGAAGTCCGCCATCGTGCCGAAGCGCGGGTTGATCGAGCGGTAGTCGCTGACGTCGTAGCCGAAGTCGCGCAGGGGCGAGCCGGTGATAGGAGTGAGCCAGATCGCATCCACGCCGAGGGACGCAGGCGTGCCGTCGTTCAGGTAGTCCAGCTTGTCGATGATGCCGCGCAGGTCGCCTCGGCCGTCTCCGTTCGCGTCCGAAAAGCTCGAGACGGCGATCTGGTAGATGACGCCGGAGTGCCACCACGGGGGATCGGCCACGTGCACTAAGCCTCCTCTGCTGTGCGCAGCCAGATCTTGGCGTACGCCTCATAGAGACTTGTGCCCGAAATGTGCGGACGTCATCGGGTCAGGACAGCAAGAAGCCCACCCCGGAGGAGGGACGGGCCTCTTGCTGTCTGCCGCAGGAATTGGACTAGGCTGCTCTGTCGAGTTCCTCGCTGAGAGGCTGCTCGCGCTCGTCGTGCTCTGCGTACCAGAGGCTGTGACGGGTTCGAGCGTATTCGCGATCCACCCGGCCGCTGAACATCGCCGGGACGAGCTTGCGGTTGACCTTGAAGATGAACGCCGCCAGATGTCCCACGATCCCGATCGTCAGCAGGAGCGCCGACACGTTGTGGGCAAGCGTGGTGAGGGAGATGAGCGCCGGGTCGAGCTGGATTGCCGGCAGATTCTTGTAGACCTTGATGATGCCGCTCAGGATGACGACCAGCGTGTTCACGCCGATGAACGCGTAGGCGATTCGCTGCTCCGCAAGGTACTTGTGCGAATCCGGCTCCTCGCCCTTGCCGAGCATCGCTGCGATGATCTTCGCCGATTCCTTCATGTCACCTTTGCGCGGCATGATGGCAAACCGCCGGGTCAGAACGGCGTACACCAGGTGGTAGACCACAGCGAAGATGAGCACCGCCGCGGCGATGTAGTGCAACCAGAGCGTGACGCCAAAGTCAGCAGCCCACGCCATCCCGGGAAGCTCTGCGATCTTGTAGCGCTGATACATTGGCATCTGGCCGAGGCCGCTGACGATGAGCGCAAATGTCGAGAGGGCGATCAGCCAGTGCGAGATGCGGTTTGTCAGAGGCTGGCGCAGGATTGTGTCTCGTGCGGATCGAGCTGCTTTCACCTGTCCGCTCCCTTCTTGAACGTACTGATTGCTGCAACTGCTGCCGCGGCCACTCCCAGAAACGGCGTCACTGCGATCGTCTTGAGCGCGCCTTCGGTGCCATCGAGGAAGTTCTCGGTCACCGGTGCCATGCCGGGTACGCTGATGCGTTCCGCCTCCGGCATCGAGGCCTTGCGTTCGGATATGGCCGCGTCGATCTCCGAGAACGGCACGGGTGACACGTAGAACGTGGACGTGCCGCCGTTCTCATCGGCGCCATAGATGTAGCCGCCGATCGCATCGGCGCGCTGCCTGGCGGCTGCACGCATTTCGTCTTTGGGGCCAAACTGCATCGCTCCGGTGGGGCAGGCGCTGACGCAGGACGGTTGTCCGCCTTCCGAAATGAGGTCCGCGCACATGTCGCACTTGTACATCACGCCGCCACCCAGCGCCCCCGGTGCGACATCCATGTACACACCTACACCGGCCTGACGCTGCGGTATGTGCCAGGGGCAGACGGTTCTGCATTTGGCTCCACCCAGGCATGCGTCAGGATCGATGACAACGGCGCCCTCAGCCGTCTTCTCCTGCGCGCTGAAGGGGCAGAGGTTCGCGCAGGGTGGATTGTCGCAGTGCATGCAGCGGCGGGGAACGTGGACGGTCGCGCCGTCCACCTCAACGGACTCGACGTACGTCCAGTTGTAGGGGGTCAGCCGGTCCGTGGCCTCCGCCATGTGTTGCCAGTCCTCGTACTTGCCCGTGGGCCAGTTTACGGGGATGTCCTCCACCGGCCGTGGGTACCGGTCGGCATGTGTGGTCCGGCATGCATCAACGCACGCTCCGCAACCGTCGCAAAGACTCAGATCGATCAGCGTACCGAGCGCACCCGGTCCGGCCGTGGCCGCGAATGCTGTCGATGGGGCGGCGAGTACCGCAGCCCCGGCCATTCCGCCGAGGGCTGACCGGGCGAAGAACTCGCGTCTACTCATGTCGTGCAATGCGTTCTCCCTTCCTCAGTGATACCCCCTGGGGGTATTGAGTGAGCTTTGTAACATACCCTGGGGGGTATCGTCAAACAGGTTCACCGAGGGGGGCTCGCTGGGATGAGAGTCCGTTTTCGGGTCTCGACTGGCAGGACATGCCAGACCTCATCGAGGGGAGGCTGTAAGAGATCGCCACTCGTGTATGGTGCGCTCCACCTAATCGCTGGCGAGCGCTCCGTCCCAGAGTTCAGAGAGCGGCGCCACTGCCGTTGCGCTCCGCTTCGCGCTGCTAAAGGACTCGGCCCAGAGCGCCCCGTAGTCCTCTTTGTAGTAGAAAAGGACGTCCTCCGGACTCGTGACCTGTTCCACGGTGGCGCCTGCCAGCTTGAACTCGTAGACGTACTCCACCGACTCCCCGGCCTCGAGTGACATCGGGCTCTTGAGAGATCCGGTCGACATGTCGCCCCAGATCCACTCGTCCTCCCAGCTCACGGCGAATTCGCCGAGGTGCAGCCAGACGTAGCCGTCATCGGGGTTCGTGAACCGCACCGTGATGATCAGGTAGTCGCCGCGCTGATCGGGGGGCAGGCTCTCCACGGTCAGGCCGTCCAGCAGCTCTACGGTTGTAGGCGCCCGCTCGACGTCTACGACCGTGAGCATCACGGGTTCGTCGCGGTCCGGGGTGGCCACGATTTCGCCATTCCGCACGTTGCTCGCGCCGCAGCCGGCCAGGACGGCGGCTACTGTTGCGGTGAGCAGCACCGCCTGCAGTGACCTGTGCATCGTGCACCCCTTCTCCTCGCCCTACTCAATGACTCCGAGCCGCCGACCCACCTGCACAAACGCCTCCACCGCCCGGTCGATCTGCTCGTCCGTGTGCGCCGCCGAGATCTGCACGCGGATACGCGCCGCGCCCTTCGGCACGACCGGGTAGCTGAAGCCGATGACGTAGATGCCCTCGTCGAGCATCGCCTCTGCCATGCGGTGCGCGAGCGCTTCGTCGTAGAGCATCACCGGGACGATGGGGTGCTCGCCGGGCCGGATGTCAAAGCCCGCGGCGGTCATCCGCGCGCGGAAGCTGTGGGCGCTCGCCTCAAGCCGGTCGCGCAGCTCGGTGGTCTCCGAGAGCAGGTCCAGCACGGCGATCGTGGTTGCCGCCACCACCGGCGCGAGCGCGTTGGAGAACAGGTACGGCCGGCTCTTCTGCCGCAGCCACTCCACGATCTCGGCGCGACCGCTCACGCAGCCGCCCGTGGCACCGCCGAGCGCCTTGCCAAAGGTCGTGGTGATGGCGTCAACGCGATCCGGGACGCCGCAGAGCTCCGGCGTGCCCCGGCCGGTGCGGCCAACGAAGCCGGTGGCGTGCGAGTCGTCCACCATGACGAGCGCGTCGTACTCGTCGGCAAGGTCGCAGATCGCGCGCAGGTTGGCGATGTCCCCGTCCATCGAGAAGACGCCGTCGGTGGCGATCACTCGGTAGCGCGCGTCCCGGGCCTCCTCGAGCTTCGCGCGCAGGTCGGCCATGTCCGAGTGCGCGTAGATCAGGCGGCGCGACTTCGTGAGCCGCACGCCGTCGATCACCGATGCGTGGTTGAGCGCGTCGGCAAGGATCGCGTCGTCCGGCCCGAGAAACGGCTCGAAGAACCCGCCGTTCGCGTCAAAGCACGACGAGTAGAGGATCGTGTCCTCCGTGCCGAGGAACGCCGAGAGCCGCGCCTCGAGCCACTTGTGCACCTCGAGCGTCCCGCAGATGAAGCGCACCGACGCGGTGCCGAACCCCCAGCGGTCGAGCGCCTCATGCGCCGCGCGCACGACGCGCGGGTCGCTCGCAAGGCCGAGGTAGTTGTTCGCGCAGAAGTTGATGACCTCGCGGCCGCCGGGGGTGCCCTCAGCGCCGCCCCACGCCGCAGCGCCGCCCGGCCCCGCCCCGCCCGCCACCCGGATCCTCGTCCCCTGCGGCGTCTCGATCACGCGCTCGGCCTTGTAGAGGCTCGCCTCGCGCAGGCCCTCGATCTCGGCGCGGAGTGCGGACTGCATCTCAGAGAACATCGTTGTCGCCTCCCGGCATGCTGAGCACCACTTTCCCGCTCTGCCCGCGGATCATCGCGGCAAAGCCTTCCTCGTACGCATCAAACGGTAGCTCGTGCGTGATCACGGGCGCGATATCCAAGCCGCTTTGCAGCATGGTCTGCATCTTGTACCAGGTCTCCCAGATCTCACGGCCGTAGATGCCCTTGATCGTGAGGCCGCGGAAGACGACCTGGTCCCAGTCGATCCGCGCCGGCGTGGGCGCGATGCCGAGAAGCGCGATCCGCCCGCCGTTGTGCATGCTCTCGAGCATCGTCTCAAACGCCTCGGCGTTCCCGCTCATCTCAAGGCCCACGTCAAAGCCGATCATCCCGAGCTCGTGCATGACGTCGCCAATGGACTCGCGGTGCACGTTCACCGTCCGCGTCGCCCCCATGCGCTTCGCGAGCTCGAGCCGGTAGTCGTTGACGTCGCTGATGACGATGTTCCGCGCCCCCACGTGCCGCGCGATCGCCGCCGACATGATCCCGATCGGTCCCGCGCCCGTGATGAGCACGTCCTCGCCGACGAGGTCAAACGACAGCGTGGCGTGCGTTGCGTTGCCGTACGGGTCAAAGATCGCCGCTATCCGCGACGGGATGGAGTCCGCCACATGCCACGCGTTCGTGGCTGGGAGCAGAAGGTACTCGGCAAAGCAGCCGTCGCGGTTCACACCCACGCCGACGGTGTTCGTACACAGGTGCCGCCGCCCTGCCCGGCAGCTTCGGCACACGCCGCACACGATGTGCCCCTCGCCGGACACGCGCTCGCCGACGCTGAACCCGCTCACCCCGTCGCCGATCTCGGCGATGCGGCCCACGAACTCGTGCCCGAGGATCTGCGGCACCCGGATCGTCTTCCGCGCCCACTCGTTCCACTCGTAGATGTGCACGTCAGTGCCGCAGATCGCCACCTTTTTCATGCGGATGAGCAACTGGCCGGGGCCGAGTGCCGGAACGGGCACCTCCTCGAGGGAGACGCCCGGCACCGGCCGGGTCTTCACGATCGCGCGCATCGTGCGTTGCATCGAAGTGCCAATCTGTGGGGATCACGCCGCCTGCGATAGGACGATACCCGTAAGTCAGGTGCGGGAGGCGTCCGGGCGCATGTCTGCACCCCGGCAACGTCTCGTCGTGATCCGCCGGGGCCGATCCCGGCAGCGCGGCCGGGGCCTGCAGCCTACGGCGTGATGTCGAAGCAGTCGACGACGATATTTGCGGAGGTCGAATCGGCCTGCTTTGTGCCGAGGACTCTGATCTCGAGCGTGTGTTCACCCCGCGGCAGCACGGCGGACTCCCAGACGCGATAGCGCCACCCCATGAGTCCAAACTGAGAGAGCGTCGTCACGTACGATCCGTCGATGTAGATGGCCGCCTTGCCGTAGTCCCGGGTGCGGGGGCCGACCCAGGCGATCCGGGTTCCCGTGAAGGCGAGTGTGTACTTGGCGCTCGGCCAGCGGCTGTACCGGTACGTGCCGCCCGTGTAGGTCGTGTTTGCGCACGTGATCCACAGGCCCGAGAACAGCCCTGCGGTCTCGTTCACCCGGGTGCCCGTGACGCCGCCGGCCGCTCCGGGCAGTACGAGGCGGTCGATGACGACGATGTTCCCGGATGACGCCGGGTTCCTGGCGCCGGTCAACCGGATGGAGATGATGTGCGCCCCCGGCGCAAGCTCGGGGCTGCGCCAGATGGTCGCCACGCTGGTTGCTTGGGCGGGTGGGGCGTAGCAGTCAACCGTGGCAAGCTTCACGTTATCGATATAGACGTCGGCCTTGCCGTAGTTGGGCTGTTTGGGGCCGATCCATATGATGCGCGTGCCGCTGAAGCGAGCATCGATGCGGGTGTTGGTCCAGCGGCCATAGACGTACGAGCCGTTCGAGTACGCGGCTGACCTGACGGGCACGAAGCGGTCAAACGTGATACCTGCCGATGTGTCCTCCACAACCCGGTAGGGGTTGATCGTCACGGCCACAGTCACCGTGCTCCCGCTCGTCGGCGCGGGTGCCCCCGATGTGATCCCCTGCGCGGCGGGATCCGGTGTGCGCGTGGCGGCCTCCGCCAGCGGGCTCGCGCCGAGGTGCACACCCGTGTACTCGCGTGTCTCGACGCCAATGGTCCCTGCCGAGGCGTGCGGCGCGGCGGAGAGCAGCACAAACGAGAACAGCAGCACCAAGGCGGCTGATTTCTTGATCACGCTATCGAGCGGGCGGCAATGCCGCCCGGGATGCGCACGCACTGTCCACTCCTCCGTCACCCGGCACGGCGGCAGGGCTGCGGCTCCAGCGATTCTGGCCAGCCGCAGCTCCCTGATGTATCGGCATGGCGCCAAGCGGACTGAATCGCCTGTCGACGAACGTGTGACGAGCGGCACATCGGGAGTACTGCGCGGCGCTTCAGCGCCCATGCCCTCGGGAATACTCCGGAGGGCATACAGTACGCGACCCGTGAGGTGAGCCATGAGCCACAGAGAGCCAGTGTCAGAAACGCTGGATTGCATCGGTCTCTTCTGTCCCGAGCCGCTGTTCCAGACGCGCGAGGCGCTCGACGCTATCGAGACCGGTGATGTCCTCGAGGTCTTCGCCGACGATCCCGCCGCCGAAGAAGACCTCACCCGCTTTGCGAAGCGCGCCGGCCATGAGGTCGTGAGCGTGGATGATCTCGGTGACCACAAGCGGTTCCTGATCCGCAAAGGCAACCAGGAGGTTCGGAGATGAAGGACGAGAACGCGATTCTCTACGTGCAGACAAGCGGCGAACCAATGCGGCAGTATTCGCCGCTTGTGCTTGCCCAGACGGCCAAGGCGATGGGCCTGAACCCGACCGTCTACTACCTCGGCATGGGCCTCACGGTCCTCAAGCCCGGTGCGGCCGAGGAGATGAAGGCGGGATCCTTCCCAACGGTGGCCGAGATGCTGGCCAAGACGATGCAGATGGGGATCCCGGTCCTCGTGTGCGAGGCGTCCAAACAGATGCTTGGCTGGGAGACGGTGGAACTCATCGACGGCGTTAAGATCGTTGGCGCGGCCACGCTAAACGATCTCGCGCTCGATGCCGGCGCCACCATGTGGTTCTAGGGGCCAGCCGACATGGATGAAGTCTATCTTGACTATCAGTCCGCCAAACCCGTGGACCCGCGGGTCGTTGCGGCGATGCTGCCGTACTTCACGGAGCGCTTTGGCAACCCCGCATCGCTGCACGCGGTAGGTGACCGCGCCACCGTCGCCCTCGAGGACTGCCGCGCGCGTGTGGCCGCCTTCATCGGCGCGGTGCCCGAGGAGATCATCTTTACTTCGGGCGCTACGGAGGCGAACAACCTTGCGCTCGTTGGCTACGCGAGCCGCAACAAGCGGGCGGGAGACCACGTCATCATCTCGGAAGTGGAGCACATCTCGATCCACAACATCGGGAAGTACCTCGAGAAGGACGGCTTCCGGGTGAGCAAGGTGCCGCCGGACCAGTTTGGCCGCATCAGTCCGGCCAAGCTCCGCGCACGCATCACTGACGACACGATTCTCGTCTCCGTAGGATGGGCGTCGAGCGAAATCGGGACAGTCCAGCCGATTCACGAGATCGCCGAGATGCTCAAGGGCACCGGCGTGAAGCTGCACGTGGACGCCGTGGCCGCCGAGGGACTCCTGCCGATCGACATGGCCGCGGTGCCGGTGGACCTCCTCTCGCTCTCGAGCAACGACATCTACGGCCCGCCCGGTCTCGGCGCGCTCTACGTGCGCACGGGGGTCCGCCTCGCCGCAGTGACCATGGGCGGCGGGCAGGAACGCGGCCTGCGTTCCGGCACCGAGCCGCTGGCGCTCATCGTCGGCATGGCCGAGGCCGCCGACATCGCCGCCGCCGAGATGGCCGAGGAGGCCACGCGGCTGGCGGGCCTGCGCGACCGGCTCATCGCGGCCGTGCTCTCCGCAATCCCTGACTCGCATCTGAACGGCCACCCGGTGGAGCGCACGCCCAACAACGCGCACTTCCGGTTTGAGGGGATCGAGGGCGAGTCGCTGCTGCTTTCCATGCGCGACGCCGGAATCGCCGTGTCCACCGGCTCGGCGTGCTCCTCCAAGACGCTCGAGCCCTCCCACACGCTCATCTCGTGCGGCCTACTGCACGAGGAGGCGCACGGCTCGCTTGAGTTCACGTTTGGCCGATTCAGCCAGGAGAGCGACGTTGACCGCGTCATGGCAGTGCTGCCGGAGATCGTGCTCCGGCTCCGACGCCTCTCGCCGCTCTACAAGACCTAGGAGACTCCTGTGAAATCAACCCAGTACTCGGACAAGACGCTTGATCACTTCCGGAACCCGCGCAACGTGGGCACACTCGAAGGCGACGATGTGGCGATCGGTCGCGTGGGCAACCCCGTCTGCGGCGACCTCATGGAGATGTACATCCGCGTGGTCGACGATCGCATCGAGGACATAACCTTCCAGACCTTCGGCTGCGGATCGGCGGTGGCCACGTCATCGATGACGACCGAACTCGTCAAGGGCATGACGCTCGACGAGGCGCTCAGTGTGACCCGGGCAGACGTTGCCGACGCGCTCGACGGACTGCCGCCCATCAAGATGCACTGTTCGAACCTTGCTGCCGATGCGCTCCACGATGCCATCAAGAACTGGCGCAGCGGCGTCAAGCTCGAGCCGCTCACGGCCGAGGCGGTTGCGGGCGCGGGATCCGGCTGCGCCGTGCCGTCCTCGAGCGTGATCGCCAACGTGGAGGACTACGTGGGACGCGGGCTGTACAAAGCGGTCCATGACGTTTCGGCGCTCAAAGACAAGCGCGTGCTCGTGCTGGATCGGGGCACCGCTTCGGCACAGCTCGCGCTTGCGCTCACCGCGGTGACGCCGCGGGTCATCTTCCTGACCGAACTCGACGCGCTCGGCCTGCCCGGGGATGTGGCCTCCGAGGTCAAGCGGTCGGACGTCAAGGTGCTCTACAAGTCCCGGCTGCTCTCGGTGGGCGGCGAGGGGGAGGTCGAGAAGGTCCGCGTGCACGACCTGGACGAGGACAGCGAGTACGACCTGTTCGTTGACGCGGTGGTGCTGCTTGAGGTGTAGGCGCGTGATCGCATGAGCGGGCCGAAGGTACTCTACGTCAGCAGCGCTATTGGTCTTGGCCACGTGAGCAAGGATCTCGCGATCGCGCGTGAGCTCAGGACTCTGCGTCCGGACGTCGAGATTCTGTGGCTCGCCGGTCAACCCGCCGCTGATGCGCTCGAGAACGCCGGTGAGCGCGTGCTCCCGGAGGCCATGCAGTGGCGCGGCGGCACCGGCATCGCCGAGCACACGATGCGCAACGGGCAGCTTGATCTCGTCCGCTATGCGTATCGCTCCGTTCCCGCATGGACGCGGAACGTGCGCCTGTTCAAGCGCGTCATTGAAGAGCACGGAGTCGACCTTGCGGTTGGCGATGAGGCGTGGGAGGTCGACGTCCCGCTCATCATGCGGGTGCTCCGCCTTCGCGTGCCGTTTGTTCTCATCACCGACTTCGTGGGCATGCAAGCGGTTGGCCGAAACGTGCTTGACCGGCTCGGCGCGTACGCACTCAACGTGCTCTGGTCGGGCGACCGATCGATCTACGCCGGCGGTATGCACTCGGCGATCTTCATCGGGGAGCTTGAGGATGTTGCCGACCGGCCGCTCGGCCTGGGCTTGCGGAGCAGGCGCGAGCACGCGCGGCTGACCTACGACGTCGTGGGGCATGTTGTGGGATTCCGCCCCGAAGTGTACGCCGACCGGGCTGCTCTTCGGCGGAAACTCGGCTACGACAGGATGCCGCTCGTGATCTGCTCGGTAGGGGGGACGTCGGTGGGCAAGGCGCTGCTGGAGCTGTGCGGTGCGGCCTACCCGTTGCTGCGGGAGATGCTTCCCGGTGTGCGGATGGTTCTCGTGTGCGGACCCCGCGTGCCGCCCGAGTCCCTCCGGGTGCCGCCCGGGGTTGAGCTACGCGGCTACGTGCCGAACCTGTTTGAGCATCACGCGTGCTGTGACGTGGCCGTGGGCCAGTGTGGCGCCTCGTCGACGACCGAGCTTGCGGCTCTCAGGACGCCCTTTGTCTACTTTCCGATCGAGGGACACTTCGAGCAGGCATTCGTGGCGGCCAGGCTCGCTCGCTACGGCGCGGGCGTTCCGATGTCGCTCACCCGGACCACGCCTGCGCTGCTCGCCAGGACGATCGCCGGGGAGTACCGGAGGCCGCTGGACTATCCGCCGCTCCCCGTGGACGGCGCGCGGAAGGCCGCGACGCACATAGCGAAGGCGCTGCTCGAGGCGTAGGCGGACGATCCAGGCCGCGCCGCGACGGCACCGGGGCCGCGCTAGGCGCGCGCCGCAGCTGGGTATGTGCATCTCGGGGATTCGTTCTAGCGCGGGAGGCGACAGCGTGGCTGCGGAAGCGTCTGATCTGCCGGTTGTGAAGCTTCGCGACGTTGTGAAGGTCTACGACACCGGCGAGGTGCCGTTCACGGCGCTCAAGGGCGTGGACCTGGATGTGTACTCCGGCGAATTCGTTGGCATCATCGGCAAGTCCGGCAGCGGCAAGACGACGCTCATCAACATGATCACCGGGATCGACCACCCCACATCCGGCGAAGTGATCGTGGGCGACACGCCCGTGCACCGGCTCGGCGAAAACGCGCTGGCCAAGTGGCGCGGACGCACCGTGGGCGTTGTCTTCCAGTTCTTCCAGCTGCTGCCCACGCTGACCATCCTCGAGAACGTCCTGCTGCCGATGGACTTCTGCTCGATGTACGCGCCGCGCGAGCGGGTTGGCCATGCGATGGAGCTGCTCGAACAGGTGGAACTCGCGGATCAGGCAAACAAGCTCCCGGCGGCGCTCTCCGGTGGCCAGCAGCAGCGCGCCGCAATCGCCCGCGCGCTCGCCAACGACCCGCCGATCCTTGCTGCCGACGAGCCCACCGGCAATCTGGACTCCAAGACCGCCGAAGCGGTTTTCGCCCTCTTTGAGCGCCTCGTGGAGCAGCACAAGACGATCATCATGGTGACGCACGACAACGACCTCGCGTCGCGCGTGCGCCGTGCGCTGCATGTGGCCGATGGCGAGATCGTTGAGGAGCGGATTCATCGCGAACGGCACACGGGGTAGCGCCATGGCCCCCCGCTGGCGCAAGGTCTTCCGCGACCTGACCTCTCATCGCTTCCGCACCGCGCTCGTAGTGCTCTCGATCGCGATCGGCATCTTTGCGGTAGGCGTGGTCCTCGGCACGCGGCAGGTGCTGCTGCGCGAGTTTGACGTGGACCACACGTCGTCGGTTCCGGCAAACGTCACCTACACGGCGCAGGACTTCGACAGCACGCTCGTCAGCCGCGCCGATGCGCAGCCGGGAGTGGCGGCCGTGCAGGCACGCCGCACGGCGACGTTTCGCTACACGTGGACCGGGAGCGCGATCGACCGCACGCTCTCGGTAGTGGCGTTCGAGGACTTCGCGGACATCGAAGTGGACAAGGTGATTCCGCTCGATGGCGTTGCCTGGCCACCGGCCGACGGTGAGATTGTCCTGGAGGCCTCGGCAAAGCAGGTGGACGAGTACGCCGTGGGCGATGTGCTCGAACTTGAGCGCGCCGACGGCGGCACGGTCGCGCTGCGCATTGTCGGCTTTGCCCACGACATCAACGCAGTCCCGGCGCAGTTTGTGGGGAGTGAGACCGGCTACGTCTCGTTTGGCACGCTCTCCGACCTCGGAGAGTCCGAGACCTTCAACCAGCTCGCGCTCACGTTCGCCGACCCGAGCATCTCGTGGGCCGAGGCGTCCAGCCGGGCGGGCGAGCTGCGGGAGACGCTCTTTGATGCCGACGGCCTGACGGTCTACTACACGGACGTTCCCGAACCGGGCAGCCACTTCCTCGGCGACATCTTCCGGGCGCTGTCGCTGCTGCTGCTGGCGCTCGGCGTGCTTGCGCTCGGGCTCTCCGCGTTTCTCGTGGTGAACACGGTGTCGTCGCTGATGGCGCAGCAGGTCAGGCAGGTTGGCATCATGAAGGCGATCGGCGGGAGCGCGCTGCAGCTGGAGTGGCTCTACGTGGTGACCGTGGCGCTCTACGGGGCGCTTGCGGTGGCGGTTGGCCTGCCGGCCGCTGCGGCGGGAACGCGATTCTTCACGAGCTTTGCTGCCGAGATCCTGAACTTCCGGGTCACGGACTTCACGCCACCGGGATGGGTGGTCGCCGTTGAGGTGGCGGTGGGCATGTTCGTGCCGTTGGCGTCGGCAGCGTTGCCGATCCGGCGGGGCACTCGCATGAGCGTGGTGCGCGCGCTGAACGCTACCGGCATGACGATGGGCCGCTTTGGACACAGTCTTGTGGACCGCATCCTCGGCATGGTGCGGGGGCTGCCGCGCCCGGTGGCGCTCTCGCTCCGCAACACGTTCCTGCGCAAGGGACGCCTGGCGCTCACGCTCTCCACGCTCGTGCTCGCCTCGGCGGTGGTGATGGCCGTCTTCAGCGTGCAGGCCTCCATCGAGCGCACGATCGCGGACCTGGAGTCCTGGTGGCGCTACGACGTGCAGGTGACTTTCGCGATTCCCGAGGACCCCGCGGCGCTCAACGCTGCGGTTGAGGACGTGCCCGGGCTCGTGGCCACCGAGGCCTGGGCACGATACGGTGCCACGTTTGTCCGCCCGGACGGGACCGAGAACGAGTCGTTTGCGATCGTGGGCCTCGATCCTGAGACGGACTTCGTGGGCCCAACGCTCATCGCCGGCCGCTGGCTCGAGCCCGACGACACGGATGCGATTGTCATCAACACCGACGCGCAGAACGAAGAGTCGTCGCTCGATGTAGGGAGCCGGGTGACGCTCACGGTGCGCGGCGAAACGCGCACCTGGCGGGTGGTGGGCGTAATCAAAGGACAGCTCGGCGGCGCGACGATCTTCTGCAACGCCGAGGAGCTTGGTGACGTCGTGGGCACGACGGGCGCCACGCGGCTGCTCGTCCGCGGCACCGCGTCAGATGCGGACTCCGAGCAGGCGCTCCTCGAGGCGGTGGAGACGGCACTGAAAGACGCCGGCTACCAGGTGACCGACGCGAGCACGCGCGCCGGCCTCGCATCGCAGCTGCGCGAACAGCTCGGGATACTGCTGGCCTTCCTGATCGTGATGGCGGCCCTCCTTGCGTCAGTGGGCGTCATCGGGCTCACGGGGACGATGTCGATCAACGTGCTCGAGAGCACGCGCGAGATCGGCGTCATGCGCGCAACGGGCGCGCAGCACCGTTCGATCTACCAGATCTTCGTGACCGAGGGTGTCACGGTTGGCGCGCTCGCCTGGGGCATCGGGGCGATTCTGGCGTACCCGCTCAGCTACGGCCTCGTGGTCGCGCTCGAGTCCACCATCGGCGTGCCGCTCAGCTACGCGTTCTCATGGCTCGGCGTGCTGGCGTGGCTCGCGCTCATGCTCGCGATCTCGGCACTCGCCAGCATCGCGCCGGCGTTTCGCGCGTCGCAGGTGAGCGTGCGGGATGCGATTGCGTACGAGTGAGCGCCCCGGGCGGGGACTTGAGTGGCGTACCGTCGACTCTCCTGCAGCGGGCCGTGGTTGCGCTGGTAGTCCGCGGTCTGTTGGCGTGGGACAGAGTCCGGATCGTGGTGATTCGCGGGTCTGCACTAGATCGTCGGGGCCAAGTGGAAATCATGTACGAGTGACGGCGGGAGGGGCGGGGGCCCCGGGCGCGGGGGGATTCGACGGTGACAAAAGATGCACTAAATAGCACCAACTGTTGTACTATATGTCCCATGAGAACGCCCAGTGACACAGCGGTCAATGACGCCGAACGGATCTTCGCCGCGCACGGTGGAGTGATGCAAACGGGCGAAGCGCTTGCGGCGGGTATTCATCGCCAGACTCTCTACTGGATGAGAGACTCCGGCCTGCTTGAGCCGCTCAGTAGAGGGGTCTTTGTGCTTTCCTCGGCGCCGCTTCCCCAGAATCCGGATGTTGCGGCGGTTATGCGGCGAGTTCCGCGTGCGGTGCTCTGCCTTGTCAGTGCCCTTGCGTACCACGACATCGGAACACAGATCCCCGATGCCGTGCAGATCGCGCTGCCGACCGGTGTGCGTCCTCCCCAGATTTCCCATCCAAGAGTCCGCGTGTTCACGATGAGTGCCGGATCGTTCTCGGCGGGCATTGAAGAGCATGTGATGGCAGATGCTCCGCTCAGAGTGTTTTCAGTAGCGAAGACGGTTGCCGACTGCTTCAAGTACCGGAACAAGGTCGGCCTTGATGTGGCCATCGAGGCGCTTCAGGAGGCAGTGCGGAGTCGCGCCGCCTCACCGGCGGACATCATGGCCTTCGCTCGCGTCGACAGGGTCGAGTCGGTCATTGCCCCCTACCTGAGGGCTCTGCTGTGAGCTCAGGTACCGGTGCCAATCTGCCCGCCTCGGTGCGGGCGCGTCTGAAGAACCGGGCTGACGAACTCGATCTCGAATTCAACCAGGCGCTTCAGTACTACGCGATGGAGCGCTTCCTGTATCGCCTTTCACGCACGGGGTGGTCGGACCGCCTCATCTTGAAGGGTGCCGCGATGCTCCGTGTTTGGGACAGCGCGGTCGCGCGGCCCACCAAAGACATGGACTTTCTCGGGCGCTTTGATGTGTCGTCCGACACAATCGCAGCGGTGGTGAGGGATTGTCTGGCCGTCGATTCGGCCGATGGTCTCGAGTTTGCGACGGACTTCGCGTTGACACAAATCACGATCGAGGATCATTATCCCGGCGCGCGCGTGGTGCTCTCGGCGACGCTCTCGGGAGCGCGTATCCGTCTGCAGTTGGACATAGGTGTGGCCGATGCAGTCGTACCCGACCCGGGCTGGGTTGATTATCCAGTGTTGCTTGGCATGGACTGTCCGCGAATTCTGGCGTATCAGCCTGCCACAGCAGTGGCCGAGAAGTTCGAAGCGATGGTCAGCAAGGGGGGAGTCGCTCGACCGGACGTGGGTGCCCGGAGAGGGCTGGACCGTCTGAGGGCGGCGGCACGGACGCGCCCCCTCAGCGCCCCGCCCGCCCCCGCACCGCCCGCACATTCCGGAACGGGTGTCCCCGTTGCGCCGCCACCTGCACGAGCCAGATATGTGCGATGACCGCCGTCATGAAGACGGCGAAGTGCCAATCGGCAGCACCGGCGATCACTCTGGCGGCCACTACCGGCAGCATGACGATCGCCACCATGGTGGCCGAGTGCGTCAGCAGGAACGTGGCCACGCCGACGGCCGCAACCAGCAGCAGGTCGCCTGTTGTCAGCCAGCCGCTTGCAAGCGCGAATGCAACGCCGTAGAGCATCAAGCCGGCAGAGGCCGCCATGCCTTGTCCGCCGCCTCGGAATCCCCGGAAGACGGGGAAGCAGTGTCCCACGACACTCGCGATCCCGGCGAGGTACGCCACGGCATCCGATGCGCCGAGTGTCATCGCAATCCGGATGGCGATGACGCCAACCGAGGCGTCGTAGAGCACGGTGATGAGGCCGGCCACGGGGCCGATCTCGTTCCACGTGTTGACCGTGCCGGGGTTGCCGTCCCCTACACGACGAATGTCGACGCCGCGCCGGCGCGCAAAGATGTCGGCGGGGAGGATGGAACCGAGCACGAGTCCGATCAGGAGCGCGGCGGCCGCGCGGAGCATCTCGTCCACGTGCATCACCCTCGTCCGACGGGCCGCGGCTTGTGCCCGGCGTCCGATGCTCTCGGCATGCGGACCAGTCGGCCCTTCCAGTCAACGCCGTGTCCAAAGCCGGTGCCGAGCATCGACGCGTTCATGATCGCCACGAGGTTCAGGAACACGAGCGGGTAGACGGCAACGGCCACGAGCGGCATGTCCCGGTTCCAGGCGATGAGCGCCCACTGCGCGGCGAAGAGCACCACGGCGGCAACGATCGCCGTGGGTGGTGTCTGGCCGCCTGCGTAGGAGGCCACCACCGCCGCTGCAGGCCAGATGATGAACGCCAGCACAACCGCAGAGACTGCGGCCACCGTGAGCGGACGGCCGCCGATGGCGGCGTAGACGGAGCGTGCGATCCCCTTCGAGGCGTCCCGGAAGCCGTCGTACATGTGGCAGCTGGCGGCGGCGCTCGCGTCGAGGAAGACGTTGCGGAAGCCACAGCGCTTCATGCGCACCGCCAGCGACATGTCGTCCACGATCGATGCCCGGATGGACTCGATACCGCCGATGCCCTCGAGCGCCTCCCGGCGAACCGCCACGAGCTGGCCGATCGCAAACGAGAAGAGCGGGCTCCGGGTCCTCTGCAGCAGCGCAAACGGCAGCACCATCATCGCGGCGTAGAGCACTGGCACGACCGCGCCGTCTCCGAGGTTGCGGCACTTCTGATGCAGGTAGCCCGAGAGCAAGTCGGCGCGATGGCCCTGGAGGTTCGTGACCGCCCAGGAGATGCTCTGCGGCGCGTGCACCGTGTCGGCATCGGTGAGGATGAGAATCTCGCCGCGGGCGACGGAGACTCCGCGCGCGAGCGCGTGCGGTTTGCCGAGCCATCCCTCGGGCAGTGGCCCGGCGCTGACGAGCCGCAGGCGGGGTTCGCGTGCCGCCATCCCGGCGACGATGTCTGGCGTTGTGTCGTGCGAGTCGTCGTCCACCACGATGACTTCGTAGTCCGCGTAGTCCTGTGCGAGGAGTGAGGCCGCGCATCGGGCTATGCCGGCCGCCTCGTTTCGCGCCGGGACGATCACCGAGACACGCGGGCCCGTCGTGGCCCGCGCAGGCAGGGTAGCGCGGCGGAAGTAGATGATGTTCGAGAGAGCCGTCGCTAGGAAGTACAGATTGGCGCACACCAGCGCCACGAGGTACGTTTCCGGCACAGTCACAACCGCCTTTCCCGGGGGAAGCGTTGCCGTACCGCCGCTCTCGCGCGGACGTTCGTTCCGGCGTAGGTACTAGCCTATCATCACACTCGCAGGATTGTCCGGGTCGACCCGGACGGGCATGACCGCACCGGGCTGGAACTGCGGCAATACCGAGAGCGCAACGACCTGCTTGATCGTGGCTATGTACGGCTCGCGGTCGGGTACCGCGATTTGCAGGTCGATCTCAAACTGCGGCTGGTAGTTGACCTGCACACCGGTGTCCCGGATCGCCGTGATCGTGCCCGTGCCGACGAGCCCGACGCTCATCAACCGCGCCGTTTTCGCCTGCTGCTCCTGCATGTCCTTGAGCATTGCGTTTGCGTCCGACACCATTCCGGCTGTCGCTCCCAGGCCAAAGGCTCCGGGCGCAGGTCCGCCCTGCTGTTGCTGCAACTCCTTCGCGGTCTTAGACAGCTCCGCAGCGCCTACCACCGTTTCCTTGAGGTTCTTGAAGAGACCCATCGTCTGCTCCTTCGACTGTCGGTCCCGCGTCCCCGGATGGCAGGACCGCACACACCGCTTCTGTTCGAGAAGCTACCCACTTCAGGCCGCGCATACGCGCGATGCGCGGGGTGAACCCCGCTGTCGAGGTGCAACGCGCGTGGGCACGGCGTCCGCTTCACGCACGGCGTCCGCCTCAGGCAGGGCACGCCTCTCGGGCCTGGCGCACGTCCCTGCGCCCCCCGATCCGTCCTGGGGGCGCAGGGAATCGTTGGCGGCTGTTGGCTAGTGGTCGCTCTGCGGGACTGCGATGAGCGGTCCGCGCTTCAGGCTAGTCACGTCGGGAAGCGGATCGTCTGCCTGTTCGCACACCGGGTACGGCTGATGTTCCGGAGCCCACGGCGCCCTGCGCCAACGCGCTGGCAGCCCCTGTGTGTCCGCCCCTGAACCGCTCTACTCAGCGCTCCCATGCTCCGAGCACATGACCGTACCGTTGTCGAGGTCGTACGTGTACGCCCCGCCGGAGGGGCACTCGGGAATGCTCGGGAGGATGTTCTCCGAGACGAGATCGTCTATGGACACGGGCGATGAGTCCATCATCGCGTTGTACTGCTGCAGTCCGCCAGAGATCACCTTCTGCTGGGCATAGCACGCCTGTGCCCGCGCATCGTCGGCCTTCTCGCCGAGGTAGTCCGAGGCGGCGGAGCTGGCCGAGTCTACGGTGCTGCATCCGCTGAGCGCAGCGGCGAGCGCGACCGACGCGATGAGGCCGGTCAGTGCGAAACGGGTGCGGTGGTTCAGTTCGCGGCGGTCAGGGGTGCGCATGGGGTCTCCTCTCGTGTGAGTGGGATTGTAGCGGAAAGACCGCTGTTGCTGCTCTCGGCCTTGTTGCCGCCGGTGCCCGAGTCGGCTACGCTCTCGCTATGGCAGAAACACGCAACGTGATCGTTGTGGGTGCGGGGGTCGCGGGCCTTACCGCCGCGGCGCTCCTGGCCAATCGCGGTCTGGCAGTGACGCTCGTTGAGGGCGGGGACCGTCCGGGCGGCTCGTGCTCGGCGTTCCGGCGCCTGGGAGTGACGTACGATCTCGGTGCGGCGATGCTCTTCGGCTTTGGCGAGCGCGGATTCAATCCGCATCGGTGGCTCTTTGAGGAGCTCGGCGAGCCCATCGACGTCTACCGGCATGAGGCGCTCTACCGCCTGAACTACGGCGATGCGAGCGTCGTCTTCTGGCCGGACATCGATCGCTTCCTTGACGAACTCACCGCGATCTTCCCGGACGCTCGCGACGAACTCCGCTCCTTCTACGCCGCAATCACCGAGATCTACGAGAACGTCATCGCCAAGGTCCCCGTCTTCGAGTCGCCCACGGAGATCCCCGCCGAGGAGTCACGCCGCCGCTTCCTCGCGGACCCCGGCCCCCAGCTGCGCGCCATCAGCCTCATGTTCCGTAGCGCCGAGTCACTCATGCGGCCGTACGTCAAGAACGCCGACGTGCGCCGCTTCTTCGACAAGCTAACGTCCACGTACTGCTACACGACGATGAAGGAGACGCCGGCCATGCTCGTGGCCACGATGTTCGTGGACAACCATGCTGGCGGCTCGTACTATCCGGCATCCTCGCCGATGGCGCTTGCCGCACGGCTCGAAAGCGCGATCGAGAAGCGCGGGGGCGTCATTCGGTATCGCGATCGCGTCGTCGCGCTAGAGCGCGCGCAGGCCGAGGAGAGCTCGGGCGCGCGGATGGCTGGGGCCGCCGGAACGCGTCCACAGGTACGGCTTGCCTCCGGCGAGCGTTTGCGTGCGGACGCGGTGCTGTTTGCGGGCGCCGTGAAGCAGGTTGCCACAGGTCTGGATGCGGACAACGTGCTGCCGCAGCGCTGGAAGACGAGCATTGCGAAGATGGAAGACTCCTGGCCGAGCTTCGTTGTGTACGGCACGGTGGATCGCGCCGCGCTTCCCGAGTCCGCGATGCCGGTTCAGATGTTCATCGACAACACTCTCTCGATCGATGAGGCCGACGTCACACTGTACCTCTCGGGTCTCGAGGATCCCGGTCTTGCTCCAGAGGGCCTCTCCACATTCCTGCTCATCGGCCCGAGCATGAGGCCTTGGCCACGGCCATGGGATCCGGAATACCAGTCCGAGGCATATTGTGAGACCAAGCGCGCCGAGGCCGACCGCATGCTCGCGCTCGTGGAGCGGCGGATGCCGGGATTCACCGCGGCAATCGCCACGCGCATCGAGGGCAGCCCCTCCACAATCGAGCGCTACCTGCAGAAGCCAAAGGGCTCGGTGGCCGGCCCAAAGCAGCGCATGGGCCAGCACCTCATCTTCCGGCCGCGCGCCCGGACGGCGCTGCCCGGCCTCTACCTCGCCGGCGAGGGCACCGTGATGGGGACCGGCACACCGGCAGTGACCGTCTCCGGCGTCTCGGCGGCAAACGCGATCCTGCGCGACTTCGGGCTCGAGCCCTACCGGTCGGGCATCGCCGAGGGCGGCGCGGTGCGTGTGATCCCGCGGATGCAGCCGGGCAACGTGCCTGCGACGCCGGTGGCTCGGGCGGCGAGCCAGTGCCAGTGGTGCGAAGATGCGCCCTGCCGGTCCGCGTGCCCCGCGGGGTACGACATCCCCGGCGTGATGCGGCGGATGGAGGCGGGCAACCGGCTCGGCGCGAGGCGTGCGGTGACCGCCGAGTCTGGCGGCGCGCCTGCCGCGCGTTGTCTCGAGTGTTTCACCGCGCTTGATGGCGCATCGAGGGGTCGCACGCCGTGCGAAGCCGTCTGCGTGCGGACCGCCTTTGCGGGGAAGCCGGTGGCCGTCACCACGGTCATGCTTGATCTCGCAGGCGAATCGCAGGTGAGCGGGTCACTCCCGTGCGAGAGGCGGTGATCGTGGTGATCGATTCAGCAGTGGGGCTGGCGCTCATGTCGCTCGCCGCGTTCCTGAGCGGGTCGCTGCCTTTCTCGGTATGGCTGGGCAAAGCGATCGCCAGAAAGGACGTCCGCGAGTTTGGCGACGGCAACCCGGGTGCGATGAACGTCTTCCGAGTAGGAGGCGTGCCCGCGGGCGTGCTTGCACTCGTGCTTGACGTCACGAAGGGCGTGCTGCCCGCTGCCTTTGCCAAAGACGTCCTCAACTACGCCGACTGGCGCCTTGCGCTCATCGCGGTTCTGCCCGTGCTGGGGCATGCGTTCTCGCCGTTGCTCGGGTTCCGGGGCGGCAAGGCGCTCGCGGTGACGCTGGGCACGTGGATCGGGCTGACCACCTGGAAGATCCCGCTGATAGCGGTTCTTGTCGTCACAGCGGCGCAGGTGGTACTGCGCCACGATTCACGAGCGGTTGCGGTGGCGCTGGTCGCGATGGAGCTTGGTGTGCTGTTCTGGCTGCAAGACCTATGGCTGGCACTGGCGATGCTCCTGCAGACGGCGATCATCGTGTGGATGCATCGCGCGGACTTCGCGAAGCCAGCGAGGCCGCGGCGTGGAGCCCGTCAAGTTGCGGAGCCTCCCCGCGGCGATCGGCGGCCGAGATGACGGGCGTTGTGACGGCCGAGATGACGGCCGGGCTGCTCGGCTACCTCGGCGGCGGGGCGGTGGAAGGCATCATCGTGTTTCAGGTGGCCGTGCTGCTGATCGTTCTCTCCAACAGCTGGGTGTGGCACAAGCTTCGGCCCCGGCCCGGAGCGGGGCATGCCGCGGATGCCGAGCCCCTTGTCTCCTTGTTGGTGCCGTGCCGGAACGAAGAGGCCAACGTGCATGCGTGCGTCCGCGCGCTCCTGGCCCAGACGTACGGGCACCTGGAGATCCTCGTTCTCGATGACCAGTCGGAGGACGGCACACGGCGGATTCTCGAGGAGGAGCGGACCGCGGATGCCCGGCTCGGCGTGCTGCAGGGCGAGCCACTTCCGGACGGCTGGACCGGGAAGAACTGGGCGTGTCATCAGCTCGCGCAAGCGGCACGGGGAGACGTGCTCTTCTTTGTCGACGCGGACACCGTTCTGGCGCCGGAGGCGGTTGAGCGCATGGTCGCCACGCTGGAGGCCGAGCACGCAGACTTCCTGTCCGGTCTGCCGCGGCAGGTGCTCGGCAGCGTGGGAGAACGATTGCTGGTGCCGATCTTCTGCTGGGCGGTCTTCTCGTTCACGCCGCTCGTCACGGGCTATCTGTGGCCCCGGGCGGCGATCCCCACGGCCGTTGGTCAGCTGATGGTGTTCCGGCGCGGGGCATACTCGGCCAGCGGGGGGCATGCGGGGATCAGGGGGAGCATCGTTGATGATCTCGCGCTCGCACGGCGCGTCCGCAGGGCCGGTCTGGCCGCGCGCATGATCGATGCCGGCACGCTGGCCAGTTGCCGCATGTACCGCGGCGGGCGTGACGCCTACCGGGGATTCCGCAAGAACCTCTTTGGCGCGTTTGGCTACGCGGTCTTTCCGTACGCGTTCGTATGGCTCTGGCTGGCGTGGGTCTACCTCGAGCCGCTCGCTGTGCTCGCGGTCTGTCTGCTTGCCCCGGACCGCGCGTCTGCGCCGCCCGGTCTGCTCGCCGTGACGATCGCGCTCTCGCTGGCACAATGGGTGTTCGTGTACGCCCGCCTTCGGCTGCCGCTCTGGCCGGCGATCCTCTACCCGCTGTCAGTGCTCGGCTTCGAGGCGATGGCGATGGGCTCGTTCGTGAGCGGGGTGCGCCGGAAGACGGCCTGGCGCGGCAGGAACGTCGATCGTCCCAGGATTCGGCTGCTGTAGCGCGGACTGGCAAGGTCCTGACCTGGGTAGAGGTAACTCACAGCCCGCTGCCGCCGTCCGGAGACCCGATGAGCCGAATCCACCGTATCTGGAACCCCGCAGCCTACCAGGGTGGCGCCGTCCGTCGGCGCTACTTTGAGGGCTGGTACTTCAAGCAGGTGGATGCCGCGGAGGAGCACATCGTGGCGATCATTCCCGGCATCTCCTACTCGCCCGATGGTGAGTCGAAACACGCATTTGTGCAGGTGGTGCCCTCGGACGGGGAGATGCACTACTTCTCGTATCCGGCTGGGGAGTTCGCGTGGGACCCGGCGTCCCCGTTCTCGATCGAAATCGGCGGCAACACGTTCACGCGAGACGGCATGACGCTCGATCTTGCGGACGAGACGCTCGAGGTTCGCGGTGACGTGCGCTTTGGGCCGTGGCAGCCCTGGCCGGTGACGCTCACTTCGCCCGGCATCATGGGCTGGTACCGCTTCGTTCCACGGATGGAGACCTACCACGGCGTGCTGTCGATGGATCACGCGCTCTCTGGCTCCCTCACGATCGGCGGTAAGCGCATCGACTTCGATGGTGGCCGTGGCTACATCGAGAAGGACTGGGGCCGCAGCTTCCCGAGTTCCTGGATCTGGGCGCAGTCCAACCACTTCGATCGGCCCGGCGTGTCCGTCACCGTTTCTGTGGCCCGGGTCCCCTGGATGGCCGACGCGTTCGTGGGCACGATTGCAGGCATCCTGGTAGACGGGACGCTCCACCGTTTCGCCACGTACACGCATGCCGAACTCACGTGCATCGAGTCCGGCAGCAACTGGGCCCGCATGCGAATCGCCGATAAGCGTCAGGAGCTCGAGGTCCAACTCTTCGGGCACGAGGGGCTCGTTCTGAAGGCGCCGGTCCTCGGCGCCATGGAGGGCCGCGATGCCGAGTCGCTCGGCGGCACGATGGAGGTCGTGCTGCGCGAGCTGCGTGGCGATCGCGCGCCGGTGGTGTTCTCCGGGATCGGCCGCCAGGCAGCAATCGAGGTCATGAACGCGAAGGACGAACTCGGGCACGTCCGGTGTGAAGGGCCGGCGGGTCAGTAAGAAGGGGGGCGTCGATGGTCGAGCTGGGATCACAGAGCGCGCCTGCGATTGTGTGTTCCGGGCTGACCAAGGACTACGGTCAGGGGCACGGCCTGTTCGATCTGGACCTTGAGATCGACCGAAGGCGTCGGAGCACCCGCGCAAACGAACCAGCGATTGGAGGACTGCATGCCGCACGCGATCTGGAAGGGCGCCATCTCCTTTGGCCTCGTGACGATTCCGGTGGCGCTGCACTCGGCAACGGCGAGGAACGAGATCGCGTTCCACCTGCTGGACTCCCGGGACATGGCACCCGTACGCACCCTGCGCGTGAACGGTGTGACTGGTGAAGAGGTGCCGTGGGAGTTGATTGTCAAGGGCCACGAGCGTGCCGACGGCCGATGGGTCACGATGACCGACGAGGACTTCGCGGCTGCGAATGTCCGGGCAACGCGCACGATCGACGTGCTCGGCGCGGTCTGCGAGGAGGACATCGGCGACGAGTACTTCGAGACGCCGTACTACCTCGCTCCCGAGGCCGCCGGACGCAAGGCATACGCACTGCTGCGCGAGGCGCTGCGCGCAGCCAAGCGCGTTGCGATCGGGCAGATCGTGATCCGCTCTCGGCAGCAGCTGTGCGCTCTCGTGCCGCACGGCGACGCGCTGATGCTTATCGTGATGCGCTACGCGCACGAACTGCGCCCGGCGGACGGCCTCGATCTGCCGGGTTCGGACCTCGCCGCACTCGGCGTGACCGAGGCCGAGCAGTCGCTCGCCGGGCAGCTGGTGGCCACCATCCAGACCGGCTGGGACCCGACGCGCTACCGCGATTCGTACCGGGACGACATCCTTGCCCTCCTTGCGCGCAAGGCCGAGGGCGTCACGATCGCCGTACCCGAGGAGCCCGAGCGGCCGGGCGCCGAGGTCATCGACATCATGGACCTCCTGAAGCGCAGCATCGAGGACGCGCGGAACGCGGGATAGGGGACCGGAATGCCACTCGAGGAGTACGGGGCGAAGCGGGATTTCGCGAAGACGCCGGAGCCCGGCGCGGCCGGGGCGCAGCCGGGTGGCGGCGGGTCCCTGCGTTTCGTCGTACAGAAGCATCACGCCTCGTCGCTGCACTACGACTTCCGGCTTGAGCTCGACGGCGTGCTCCTGAGCTGGGCAGTGCCCAAGGGCCCCTCGCTCGACCCGCGCGACAAGCGGCTCGCGATCCATGTTGAGGATCACCCGCTGGATTACGCGGACTTTGAGGGGACGATTCCGGAAGGCGAGTACGGCGGCGGCACCGTGATCGTGTGGGACCGCGGCACGTGGGAGCCTCTCGGCGATACCCACGCCGGGCTGGCGAAAGGCGACTTCAAGTTTGTGCTTCGCGGCTCCAAACTGCGTGGCACCTGGGTGCTCGTCCGTCTCAAGCCGCGCCCGGGCGAGCGCCAGGAGAGCTGGCTCCTCATCAAGGAGCGCGATGACGACGCCCGGCCACGCGACGAGTACGACCTGCTTGCCGAGCGCCCCGAGAGCGTGAAGAGCGGACTCGGCGTGGATGATCTGGGGACGGCGCCGCCCGGAGCATCGGAGCCGACCTCCGCGGCGCCGCCCGTGGGCCGTGACGTTCTCGCGGCGCACCTGCCTCGCGCGTCACCCGGGATGGTAGACCTCGAACTCGCGACACTCGTGGACGCCCCGCCGTCCGGCCAGGAGTGGATCTCGGAAGTGAAGTACGACGGCTACCGCGTTGCGATTCTGCTCGACGCCGGCCGCGCCCGCGTCTTCACCCGCAGTCATGCCGACTGGTCCGGCCGCTTCGCTCGGCTCGCGCGTGCGGCCGAGGCACTTCCGGCGTCCTCGGTGCTCATCGACGGCGAGGCGGTCGTCTTTGACGACCAGGGGATCTCGCGCTTCGCGCTCCTGCAGGGCGCTTTGCGCGACGACCCCGAGCGCATCGCGTACGTGGCGTTCGACCTCCTGCACCTCAACGGCTACGACCTGCGCAGCCTGCCGCTCATCGGGCGCAAGGAGCTGCTCCGCGAACTCCTGGCGGGCCGTCCGGCGGACTTCCCGCTTCACTATGCGGACCACATCACGAGCGACGCAACCGCCTTTCATCGGCAGGCCTGCCAATCGGACCTGGAGGGCGTTGTCTGCAAGCGAGCGGGAAGCGCGTACATCGCCGGACGTGGCCGCGATTGGCTGAAAGTGAAGTGTCACCTGGCCCAGGAGTTCGTCATCGGGGGATTCACGGAGGGCCACGGTGTGCGGGCGGGTTTCGGTGCGCTTCTGCTTGGCGTCTGGGACGGGTCCAAGCTCGTCTACGCAGGGCGCGTTGGCACGGGTCTCGACGAGGCCACGATCGCCGGCCTGCGAGCACGCCTGGACGCGCTTGAGTCGTTGGCACCGCCGTTCGAGCCGCCGCCGCACATCACGGGCCACGTGCTCCACTGGGCCCGGCCCGAACTGGTGGCCGAGGTGGCGTTCCGAGAGTGGACGGCCGATGGCGTGCTCCGGCAGCCGGTGTTTCTCGGACTCCGGGAAGACAAGGAGGCCGCGTCCGTCGTGCGCGAGCTGCCAGCGCAGGCGCCGGTGGCGTCCGCAGCGCCCACGACGGCCGGTGAAGCCCCGCGGACCGCGCACGGCGATGACGCCCTGCAGCCCGCGCCGGCAGACGCTCCGGCCGCGTCATCGGCGGAACTGCTCGGCATCGCGATCAGCAACCCTGGCAAGCGGCTCTTTCCTGACTCGGCGTTTACGAAGCGCGATCTCGCCGCGTACTACGCGGCCGTGGCCCAGCGGATGCTGCCGCACGTTGCGGGCCGTCCGCTCACGCTCGTGCGCTGCCCCGGCGGCGAGCGTGCGGACTGCTTCTACCAGCGTCACGCCGATACCAGCATGCCCCGCGCGCCGATCCGCCTCTTCCCGCACAAGCTCGGCGAGCACGAGGTCGAGGACTGGCTCGTGGTCGACTCGGCGGAGGGGCTGGTGGCGCTTGCGCAGATGGGTGTCGTGGAGGTGCACACGTGGTTGTCGCGCACGGACGCCCCCACGAGGCCGGATCAGCTGGTCTTTGATCTTGACCCCGGCCCCGGCGTAAGCGGCCGCGAGCTGCAGGACGGCGCCCGGCGTGTTGCCGAGGAGTGCGCCGCCCTCGGCTTCGTGCCGTTCCTGAAGGCGACCGGGGGCAAAGGTCTGCACGTCGTCCTGCCGATCGAGCCGGTCTGGGAGTTCCCCCGCGTGCACGCGCTTGCCCGCCTGCTGGCCGAGCGCGTGTCGTCCGTGCAGCCTTCGGCGTTCACGACGAAGATGGCCAAGGACGCGCGCGGTGGCCGCATCTTCATCGACTACCTCCGCAACTCGGAGGGAGCAAGCGTGATCGCTCCGTACTCGACCCGCAATCGGCCTGGCCCCACATGCTCGGTGCCGCTTGCGTGGGAAGAGCTTGATGAGGGATTCGACGCGCGCGGCTTCACGCCCGACCGCGTGCTGGCGCGCATCTCGGCCGGGACCGATCCGTGGGCCGCTATCGAGGACGGCGCCGTGGGTGTCCGCGTGCTGCGTCACGCCGAGAGCGCGCTCGGGGGCTAGGCCGGGTGTGCCGAGGCGAGCGGATCCGCTCGCGGGCCGGGCCGCGAGCCGCTACTCGCGGAAGCTGTCCGAGAGGTCGCCGGTGTTGCTGTAGCCGGACGACTCCCAGTAGCCGCGATACGAGGCGTCGTTGCTGACCTCGATCTCGGTCACCCACTTGCACCACTTGTAGCCCCACTTGTCTTCGGCTACCAGCATGAACGGGTAGCCGCGCGAGGAGGGGAGGGTAACGCCGTTCGTCCGGTACGCGAGCACGATGTCGTTCTCAAGAACGTAGCTTGCCGGAAGCGATGTGGTGTAGCCGTCAGCGGCGTGGAAGATCAGCACGGCAGCGTCCGGGTCCGCGCCCGCCTCGGCAAGCAGGTCGCTCACGAGCACGCCCTCCCACAGGATGTCCACGTGCCACCCCTCGACGCAGTTGAGCCTGACCATCTTGGAATAGTGCGGCAGGGCAAGCACCTCGTCGTACGTGAGGCCAAGCGGTGTGTCCACGAGCCCCGTGATCGACAGCCGATACGTGGCGATGTCCACGTTCTGGGGTCCCCGGATCGAGTTCTCGCGCATGTCGAGCACCGAGTCCAGCCCCTGCCCCTGGTACTCGTCGATCTCCACGCCGTCAAGCGGCGTAGGTTCTGGTTCCGAGGGCGCCGGGGCCGGCCCGCAGCCCGGGATCGCGAGTATCACCGAGCACGCCAGCAGGGTGGCGGCAACTATCGCCGCCACGCGTCTGACCGCGCATGGCAGACCGCCTGGTTTCCGGCTACCGCCGGGGACCGAGTCCACGATCCAGCGCGCCCGCACTACGCCTCTTCCTGGCCCCAGTGCCGCACGAGCTGCATCTCGGCGATGTCTTTCATGACCTTCGCGCGTGCGAGCGGATCGAGCGCATCAAGCTCCGCCGAGATGACCGACTCGGCGTCTTCAATGCGGCCCGAACGTCTGCGCAGCTGTCCGGTCATGACGAGTGCTGCGCCGGACGTGAGCAGTGCGGCCGGGAGGATCCACGACCGCGCGCGCTTCCGGTGGCGCAGGACGTTTGCGACCGTCGTTGCGGTTCCCGCGGCAAAGGCTGCGGCACCCACGCCGGTGGCGGTTGTGTTCGCGTCCGGCAGATGCTCGGCGGCCTCGGACAGGCGCTCCCTGATCTCGGGCATGCGCTCTGCGAGCATGGTAGTCATGCTGCCTCACTCCTTCCTGTGCATTACGTACACGTCTCTATTCCCACCTCGTCGCCGTTGGGAACCGGCTGCAGGACTGGGCGGGTCAATGGAACCAGCGGGAGCCGAGGGCGTGTGTTGGCCCTGGACGGCCCGTTACCGCCCTCGGGCACCATTCTTGCTGCATAGCGGCGTCACTCTCTTCTCGGCGACGGCGTGTGCACGCCCGGAATCGATCGCCCTGCAGCTCCCGGTACCCGCCAAACTACATCAAAGTTGATAAGAACTTCGAGAGTTCAAATGCAAGCATCGTTCAGCTTTGTTAGGATGCGCCGCGACGGTGGTCCGGACACCAATCCGTTCAAAGACCTTTGGGAGCTGATCGAGGTTGCAAGATAAGAGAGGAGATGTGTGCGGCATGCAACATCACTTGTCACGTCGTGAAGTCCTCCAGGCAACTGCAGTCGTTGCAGGGAGCACAGCACTTGCAAGCCTGCTACCTGTGAGTATGCGCAACTTGGAGGTGGACTACGCGGCGGCACAGGCAGCCAACGAGGAGCAGGACTTCATCTGCGGCTGCTCGTGGAGCTGCTCGTTCTGCCAGTATCACGTCACGGTTCGCAACGGCAACGTTGCCAACCTTCGCCCGCTTGAGGGATCCGACTACCGCATGTGCCTGCGCGGTCGTTCACGTATTCAGCGCACCTACTCCGAGGAGCGCGTCCGTTACCCCATGAAGCGCGTGGATGGCACCCCGCGCGGCGGTGGCCAGTGGGAGCGCATCACCTGGGACGAGGCGGCCGATCTCATCGTGCCGCAGTGGAAGAACACCGCCGAGAAGTTCGGCACGCTGGCCAATGGCTACTATCAGTGTGCCGGTTCACAGGGTCTGCTCAACGGCAACCCGGGACTCGTCAAGCGCTTCTTCAACGCTCTGGAAGTCACGTACTGGGACTACTCGTTCGACATCGCCAACTTCCTTGGCCTGCTTCGCGGCGGCGTCTTCTGGTTTGACCAGAACGAGCCGCAGGACTTCGTGAACTCGGACGCGATCATTCTCTGGAGCGCGAACCCGGTCAACGCGAACACGCAGCAGTGGAAGTACGTTGCCAACGCGCAGGAAAAGGGCGTGCAGCTCGTTTCGATCGACGCGCACTTCTCGCCGAGCGCGGCCAAGGCCGATCGCTGGATCTCCATGTATCCCGGCACCGACGGCGCCTACATCCTGGGCCTGTGCCGCAAGTTCATCAACGAGGAGCTCTACAACGCGGACTTCGTCATGAATAGCACGTGCGCGCCGTTCCTCGTCAGGAAGGCCGACGGCATGTACGTTCGGGGCAGCGAGTTTGGCCTCGGCTTGCATCCCGGACCCATCTTCTGGGGCACGGGTGCCGCAACGGAGATCGACCCGATCATGGTGTGGGACAACGCTGTTGGCAAGCCGGTTCCGTTTGCCGATGCCATCGAGCCGATCAAAGAGAACATACCGGATCCCCAGTACACCACCGCGTGGGAACTCTTCCGCGATCACGTTCAGGAGTGGACGTTTGACAAGGTCCACGAGATCTCAAACATCTCGGAAGAGGACTTCAACTTCCTGGCCGACCTGCTGAATCCCAAGAACAAGATCGCGCACTACATCAACTTCGGCATGGGCGCCTACGAGGGCGGTCTCCGCACCACGTATGCGCTTGCGGCTCTACTCAGCTTGACCGGCAACTTCGGCGAGCCAGGGCGCAGTGTCGGCGGCTTCGACTACATGTACGGGAACTTCTTCGGAGCCCCCACGACCTATCCCGAGAACGGCGCTCACATGACCACGGTTTCGATCCTGTCCGGTTGCGACGCCATGACTACCGGGAAGCTGCAGGGCGAGGACTACCCGATCAAGAACTTCTGGGTGACCCACGGCAACATGCTGTCGGGCAACGTGAACTCCAATCGCCTCAAGAAGGA